>Ga0307414_10000015_pt1 | contig 268602 bp, 236 predicted proteins | sample DK1Ometagenome_FD_203804 | JGI IMG/M metagenome (GOLD analysis project Ga0307414, IMG submission 203804) | Maize rhizosphere microbial communities from greenhouse at UC Davis, California, United States - DK15-O-3 | ecosystem: Host-associated > Plants > Roots > Rhizosphere > Soil | place: USA... | reverse complement strand
CCGCTGACCATGTTCAGGCCGATCACCGCGAGGATCGCGCAGATCAAAAGCAGACCGATGGGGGAAACCTTCAGCTTGCTCTCGATGAAGTGAGCGCAGAAGCGCAGCGTGAACATCACGAAGGAAGTGAACACGAAGAGGATCTTGCCCTGCGTCGGGTTGAGGATGTTGCCGGTGATGTTCTGGATCCAGCCGTCGGTGCCGAGTTCCACCGCGCCGACCAAGGCGTGGGTGATGAAGAGGATGAAGAGAAGAACGGAGCCGATGGAGAACTTGGTCAAGATACCCACCACCACAAGTATAACACCGCCGACGGCCCACGCGGCCGCATCCGGCAGGTGAAGCGCGTCTTGGAAGAACAGCACGAGCAGATAAGAGGCAACCGCAGCTCCGAGGATGCCGACTTCCTTCAACATCTCACCGATTTTCAGACCCTGTGCCGCCGCTTCCGATTTCGGGAACGTTTGGCCCATGAATGCGAGTCCGTAGAGGGCGGTCGGGATGAGGAAGAGACCGAGCTGGATCTGCCAAGACACGCCGGCTCCGCCGAGAGTCCAACCGATGATGCCACCAATCACCATCCCTGCCGGCCAAGAGGCATGGAGGATATTCAGGTAGTGGGTGCGGTTGTGAGGGAAAAGGGTAGCGACCAGAGGGTTGGCAACGGCTTCCAAGGTGCCATTGGCAAGGGCGAAGACGAAGGTGCCCCAGTAGAGGAACATGTAAGCCGTGTCCTGTGCCTGCCCTTTGTGGGCCGCGAAGGTGATCAAGGCCGACAGCACGTGGAAGAGGAACGCCGCGCAGACCAGCTTGCCGTAGCCGATCTTGTCCACGATCACACCACCGATGATGATGCCGAAGCAGAAGCCGGTGAAGCCCGCTCCGCCGATGGCTCCAAGCTGGGCACCGGTGAAGCCGAAGTCGGCGGCCCAGTTAGCAAGGATGCCACCCCGGACGCCGAAGCCGATGCCGGCTGCTAGGATGGCAAGGAAACCGGCCCACAGGAGCCGTTTGGCATTATGAGCGATCGGCTGATCGCTAAGTGTTGTCGTCATGGATTTCTAGGAAGTAGGGGGGCTGTCTAACGGCCATTCCAGGGCATGGCAAGCATGCGGAATGGCAGCGGGAAACGGATTTCCGGCACAATTCCTTTCGAGCATGTCGGAATCATCCAAGAAACCCCCAAAGTGGGGGACCCGGCAGCAGAAGGTGTCCGCGGCACCGGCCGGAACGGGATGGGATGGGAGGAGGCGGCCGTGGGGACCCCAAAACAAAAGCCCGGCTCCCTTGCGGGAACCGGGCTCTTGGGAAAGCGGGTGCTTACTTGGAGGAAGACACGTAGGAGGCCTGGGCGGCACCCTTCTTGAGCTTCTTCTGCTTGATCCAGCTCATCGTGGAGCGGAGCTTCTCACCGGTCTTTTCGATCTGGTGGGCGGCTTCGGCCTTGCGGATCTCGTTGAACTTCTTGTAGCCGCCAGTGGTGGCTTCGGCGATCCACTCCTTGGCGAACTTACCGGATTCGATCTCCTTGAGCTGCTTCTGCATGCGCTTCTTGACGGAGGCATCGATGATCTTCGGGCCGACGGAAACGTCGCCCCACTCGGCGGTCTCGGAGATCGAGAAGCGCATGCCGGCGATACCGGCTTCGTTCATGAGATCGACGATGAGCTTCAGCTCGTGGAGGCACTCGAAGTAGGCCATTTCCGGCTGGTAACCGGCTTCCACGAGGGTTTCGAAACCGGCCTTCACGAGGGCGGAAGCGCCGCCGCAAAGGACGCACTGCTCGCCGAAGAGGTCGGTCACGGTTTCCTCACGGAAGTTGGTTTCGAAGACACCGGCACGGGTGCAGCCGACGCCGCGGGCCCATGCGAGGGCGATGTCCTTGGCCTTGCCGTCGGCATCGTTGTGCACGGCGATGAGGCCGGGAACGCCCTTGCCATCGACGAACTGGCTGCGGACCGTGTGGCCCGGGCCCTTCGGAGCAACCATGATGACATTGACGTCCTTCGGTGCTTCGATGGTCTTGAAGTGAACGGCGAAGCCGTGGGAGAAGAGGAGGGTCTTGCCCTTGGTGAGGTTCGCGGCGATGTCCTTCTTATAGACAGCGGCGATCTTGGTGTCCGGCACGGCGACGAAAATCACGTCGGCCACCTTGACAGCCTCGGCGGTGTCCATGACTTCGAAGCCGAGCTTCTTGGCGACTTCGCGGGACTTCGACTTCGGGTAGAGGCCGATGACGACCTTCAGGCCGCTGTCCTTGAGGTTGAGGGCGTGGGCGTGGCCCTGGGAACCGAAGCCGATGACGGCCAGGGTCTTTTTCTTGAGCGGAGCGAGCGACGCGTCCTTGTTCGTGTAGATCTTCGCGGCCATGGCGATGAGGTTGTCGTATGATGAACGCCGGAGCCTCCTAGCCGCGGCGGGCGGACAGGCTGGACGCTTGATTACGAAGGGTCAAGCGCGCGCTTCGCGGCGGGTAAATGCACCCTCGCTAAACCCCGGCGAGCAGGGACGCGTAAAGATGTGTCCCGAGCGCCATCCAATCTCTATTTCATGTCCCCTTCCCTGCTTCTCCAGCGAATCGCCGCAGCCTTCGTCATGATCGCACCCATCGCGGCTGCCGAGTGGCCCAGCGACTACGCGGCTGCCTGCAAGCAGGCCACCACGGAAGGCAAGGACCTGTTAATCGATTTCACCGGCTCGGATTGGTGCACGTGGTGCATCAAGCTGGAGAAGGAGGTTTTCGAACAGGCAAGTTTCGGAGAGGGAGTGAAGGAGCGCTATATGCTGGTGGCGCTGGACTACCCACGGGACAAGAGCCTCCTGAGTGAAGCGGTAGTGAAGCAGAATGAAGCGCTGCTGAAGAAATACCCGATCAAGGGTTACCCGAGCATCTTGCTCTGCGATGCCGCGGGCCGGCCCTACGCAATCACCGGCTACCAACCGGGAGGGCCGGAGGCCTACCTGAAGCACATGGAAGAGCTGCAGAGCAGGAAGAGCCTGCGGGACAAGGGTGTGGCGGACGCGGAGACAAAGAGCGGCGTGGAGAAAGCGAAGCAGCTCATCGCGACGCTGGATGGGCTGCAGCTGGAGCCGGAGATGATCCGGAGCTGGTACGGGGATTTGTGCATGAAGATCAAGGAGGCCGATCCGGCGGATGAGACGGGGTTTGCGAAGCGTGAGGCGTCGACGATGGCCCTAGCCAATTATATGGCGAAGCTGGGGGAGCTGCGGTCAAAGCAGGATCTGGAGGGGGTGGCGAAGCTAGTGGAGGAGACTTTGGCGGATCCCTTGGTGAAGGGTGAGGTGCGCATTCAAGTTTACGGTCACTATGCCGGGACGCTCGCGTATGCGGGGAAGAAGGATGAGGCGATCGAAGTACTTAAGAAGGCGATCGCGGAGGTAGACGAGGGGCCGAAGAAGGAGGAACTGAGGAAGTTCATCGAGCTGCTGGAGAAGGAGAAGGCGGGGGTGCGGAAGAAGTAGTCCGCTCAGTCCTCCGAGTGGACTACTTTGGAAAAATCGGCCTCCTGTGAAATTTCCGCTTGTAGTTTACCAAACGGTCAACTATCTATTCCGGCGTGGGACGCAAAAGCGACGCCAAACAACGACTCCTCGATGCTGCCTCGGACCTGATCTGGGAAAATAGCTACGGGGTCGTGACGATTGATGCCATCTGCGAAAAGGCAGGCGTCAAGAAGGGCAGCTTCTACTACTTCTTCGAATCCAAGGCCGATCTGGCGGTTGCAGCCCTTGAAGAGGACTGGCAGGCCGAGATGAAGCCGAAGTTTGACGCGATGTTCTCGGCCTCGAATCCGCCGCTGGAGCGGATCCGGCTTATGCTCCAGTCCTCCTACGATTGCCAGAAGGAGATGCAGGAAAAAAACGGCCAAATCCTTGGATGCCCTTGTTTTTCACTGGGTTCCGAGGTTTGCACCCAGAACGAGCCGATCCGGGCCAAGGTTCAGGAAACGCTCTGCCGCTTGGTCCGCTATCTGGAATCCGCGATCCGGGACGCCCAAGCGGAAGGTTCGGTCGCCGCGGGGGATCCGCTGCTCAAGGCCAAGACCGTCTATACCCTTTACGAAGGCAGCCTCACGGAAGCCCGTATCCAAAATAGCTTGGAGCCGCTCCGCATTTTGCCGGAGATCATCATGAACGTGTTGGGCGTGAGCGCGCCCGCCAAGGCCTCGTGACCCCCGTCCCCTTTTTTTAGCCTGTTTGTTTACTAATCGGTCAACTATAAATCATTGAACCAGAAGCCATGAGCACGAAGAAACTCGAAGGAAAAGTCGCCGTTGTCACCGGAGCCTCCAAAGGAATCGGCGCCTCGATCGCAACGCAACTGGCAGCCGAAGGCGCTGCGGTGGTGGTAAACTACGCGTCCAGCCGTGAAGGCGCGGATCGTGTCGTCGCGGAAGTGACGAAAGCCGGTGGCAAAGCGATCGCCGTTCAAGCCGATCTCTCCAAGGAGGAGGATGTGGTTCGCCTCTTCGCGGAAGCGAAGAAGGAGTACGGTCGCCTCGATATCCTGGTGAACAACGCCGGGGTCTATCAATTCGCCCCGATCGAAGGAGTGACTGCCGAGCATTTCCACTGGCATTTCAATCTCAACGTCCTGGGCCTGCTGCTCGCCACGAAGGAGGCGGTGGCCTTGTTCCCGGCGGAAGGCGGAAGCATCATCAACATCAGCTCCGTCGCCGCGACCTCCGGTTTCCCCGGCGCGGCCGTCTATAGCGCGACGAAAGGTGCGGTCGATTCCATCACCCGCGTCCTCGCCAATGAACTCGGCCCGCGGAAGATCCGCGTGAACTCGATCAACCCCGGCATGGTGGAAACCGAAGGCACCCACACGATCGGCGTCATCGGCAGCGAGATGCAGACGCAGGTTGTTTCCCAGACTCCGCTCGGCCGCATCGGACGACCTGAAGATATTTCGGGTGCCGCTGTCTTTTTGGCCTCCTCCGATTCGTCATGGATCACAGGAGAGACGTTCTACATCTCCGGGGGCCTGCGATGAGAACTGCGTATTTTTTCGGCTCTAAATCTTTACTATTCAGTCAACTACCTCCATGAATGCTCAAGAAGAAGAAGATGAACCACGGCTGCCCGAAACGCCGGACATCCCGGCTTCCCGCTTTCACACCCGGCTGCTGCTGATGCTGTTCGGCATCGGCGCGCTCGCCGCGGGTTTCCATTACGTGCCCCAAGCGTTTGCCGCGGAGGCACCTGCGGAGGCCACTTCCGCCCCGCTGCCGCAAGTGACGGTGGCTGCGGTGGAACAGCAAACGGTGACCGATCACCGCGAACTCCTCGGCCGGGTGGACGCCCGCGAGACGGTCGAGATCCGGCCGAGGGTTTCCGGTCACATCGATGACGTGCTGCTCCATGCCGGCCAGATCGTCGAGAAGGGCGACGTGCTCTTCCAGATCGACCCGCGCTGGTACAAGGCGCAGGCGGACCTCGCGACGGCGGCGGTCGAGCGGGCGAAAGTGCGGCTGAGCATCGCCGAAAGCGAAGCGAAGCGCACGGCAGGCTTGGTCGAGGCACGCGCGGTGTCGGTGGAAGCATCCGAAACGCGCAACTCGCGCCTCGCCGAAGCCCGGACGGAACTGCAGTCCGCCGAAGCGACCCTCGCCACGGCGAAGCTCGACTTGGAACACACCGTGGTTCGCTCGCCGATCCGCGGAAAGGTGAGCCGGGCGCTGGTGACCGCGGGCAACCTGGTTTCCGGCACACCCGGAGCAGGCACGCTGCTGACCACGATCGTTTCGACCGGTGACGTGTATGTGTATGCGGATGTCGATGAAACGACCTCACTGACCTTCGATCGACTGCGCCGCGAAGGCAACATCGCCTCCGAAGACGGCAAGGTGATCGTCGAGATGCAAGTGGGTGATGAGGAAGGCTTTCCTCATCGCGGCTACATCGAGTCCGCGGACAACCGGGTGGATGCCGCGACCGGCACGCTGGTCTATCGCATGGTATTCCCGAATGCCGACGAGAAGCTGGTGCCCGGGCTCTTTGCCCGCGTGAGGCTGCCGGTCAGCTCGCCGACGCCTGCCTTGATGGTGAGCGAGCGCGCGATCGGCACCAACCAGAGCCAGAAGTTCGTGCTCACCGTCGCCCAGGATAACACCGTGGCCTACCGCACCGTGAAGCTCGGTCCCGTGCTGAACGGCAAGCGGGTGATCCGCGAGGGCATCCAGAATGGCGATCGCGTGATCGTAAACGGTCTCCAAAGGGTGACCGCCGGCATGATCGTCGATCCGGCGGTGGCCGTGAACTGAGCCCGCGGACCAAACCATTATTGCAAGCCGCTCCGGACGGCACTGCGAGGCAGGCGCCTCGCGGTCCCGGGGCGGGCCGGGCGAGTCGTGCCCGGAACCAAAGGGTGAGCCCCTTTTTCCAAACGTCAGTCCCCTGCTTTCCATGAACTTTTCAGACTTCTTCATCAAACGTCCGATCTTTGCGGGCGTACTATCGATCGTGATCTTTTTGGTCGGCGCGATCGCCCTCTGGAAGCTGCCGGTCAGCGAATACCCCGAGGTGATTCCTCCGACGGTGGTGGTCCGTGCGAGCTATCCGGGTGCGAACCCGAAGACCATCGCGGAGACGGTTTCCACACCGCTCGAACAAGCCATCAACGGCGTCGAGAACTCCATCTACATGTTCTCGCAAGCGACGAGCGACGGGGTGATGACACTTACCGTCACCTTCAAGCTCGGCACCGATCCGGACATGGCGCAGGTGCAGGTGCAGAACCGTGTGGCGCAGGCCCTGCCGAAGCTTCCCGAGGAGGTACGCCGCATCGGCGTGACCACCGTGAAGAGTTCGCCGGACCTGACGATGGTGGTTCACCTGCTCTCCCCCGATAACCGCTACGACGACATCTTCGTTCGCAACTACGCGACGCTGCAGGTGAGGGACGTGCTGACCCGCCTGCCCGGTGTCGGTCAGGTGCAGCTCTTCGGTTCGGGCGACTACGCGATGCGCATCTGGCTCGACCCGAACAAAGTTGCCGCGCGCGGCATGACTGCGGGCGACGTGGTCAACGCAATCCGCGAGCAGAACGTCCAGGTAGCGGCAGGAGCCATCGGCCAACAACCGAGCCCAGGGGCATCGGATACCGAGCTGCTCATCAACACGAAGGGGCGGCTCGTTACCGAAGAAGAGTTCGGCGAGATCGTGCTGAAGATCGGCGACCGGGGGGAGCGCGTGCTCTTGCGCGATGTCGCCCGCATTGAACTCGGGGCGTCCGAATACGCGCTGCGTTCGCTGCTCAGCAACAAAACCGCGGTGGCCATTCCGATCTTCCAGCTTCCGGGCTCGAACTCGATCGCGCTTTCCAACTCGGTGCGCGAGACGATGGAGAAGCTGAAGAAGGATTTCCCGGACGGCCTCGACTATAAGATCGCCTACGATCCGACGGTCTTCGTGCGGCACTCGATCAAGGCGGTGGTGCACACGCTGCTCGAGGCGATCGTGCTGGTGGTGCTGGTGGTAATCTTGTTCCTCCAGACTTGGCGGGCCTCGATCATTCCCTTGGTAGCAGTGCCGGTTTCCCTAGTGGGCACCTTCGCGGTGATGAGCATGCTGGGCTTTTCGATCAACGCGCTCTCGCTCTTCGGCCTGGTGCTGGCGATCGGGATCGTGGTGGACGATGCGATCGTGGTGGTGGAAAACGTGGAGCGGAATATCGCGCTCGGCTATTCGCCCTTCGAGGCCACGAAACGAGCGATGAGGGAGGTGACCGGGCCGATCGTGGCGACGGCGCTGGTGCTCTCCGCGGTATTCATTCCCACGGCCTTCATCAGTGGCTTGAGCGGCCAGTTCTACAAACAGTTCGCGATCACGATCGCGATCTCCACGGTGATCTCGGCCTTCAACTCGCTGACGCTCTCCTCTGCCCTGAGCGCCCTGCTCCTGCGTGATCACCATGCGCCGAAAGACTGGTTGTCGCGGGTCATGGAGAAGGCCTTCGGCTGGTTGTTCCGTCCCTTCAACCGCTTCTTCGATTGGTCTTCGCGGAAGTACTCGAACGGCGTGAACCGCATGGTCCGAAAGGGCGCGATCGCGATGGTGCTGTATGCGGGCCTCGTCTTCCTGACCTACAAGTCCTTCAAGGAAGTGCCATCGGGCTTCGTGCCGGAACAGGACAAGCAATACCTGGTGGCCTTCGCTCAATTGCCCGAAGGGGCATCGCTCGAACGCACGGACGAGGTGGTGCGCGAGATGGGCGAGATCATGCTGAAGCATCCCGGCGTGGCCGACTCCATCGCCTTCCCCGGTCTCTCGATCAACGGTTTCACCAACAGTCCGAATGCGGGGATCGCCTTCGTCGGCCTGAAGTCATTCGAAGAGCGCGACGGGAAAAACATGTCCGGCAAGGAAATCGCCGCGCAGCTCCAAGCGGAGTTCAACAAGATCCAGGGAGCCTTCGTGGCCATCTTCCCGCCGCCGCCGGTCAACGGCCTCGGCACCACGGGTGGCTTCAAGCTCTACGTGGAAGACCGCGCGGGACTCGGCTACGACGAGCTCTACAACGCAACACAGACGATGATCGCGAAGGCGAACCAGACTCCCGGCCTTGCCGGCGTGTTCTCCGGGTTCACCGTGAATACTCCGCAGCTTGAGGCCGACGTGGATCGCGCGAAGGCGAAGCAGCAGGGCATCCCGCTGAGCAATATCTTCGAGGCGATGCAGGTGAACCTCGGTTCGCTCTACGTGAATGACTTCAACCGCTTCGGCCGCACTTATCAGGTGGTGGCGCAGGCAGACTCCGAGTTCCGCACGGATGCCGAAGACATCGCAAAGCTGAAGACCCGCAATGACAAGGGCCAGATGGTGCCGCTCGGTTCGGTGCTGAATGTGAAGGAGACCTACGGACCCGAGCGGGCGATGCGCTACAACGGCTATCCCGCCGCGGAGATCAATGGCGGCCCGGCTCCCGGCTTCAGCTCCGGTCAAGCGGAGGCGCTCATTGAAAAAGTGGCAGCGGAGACCTTGCCGAAAGGCATCTCCATGGAGTGGACCGACCTCACCTACCAGCGGATCCTTGCGGGGAACACAGGCGTCCTGGTCTTCCCCATCAGCATCCTGCTGGTCTTCCTGGTACTAGCCGCGCAGTACGAAAGCTTCCGCCTGCCCTTCGCGGTGCTGCTGATCGTTCCGATGGCGCTGCTCTCGGCCATGGCCGGGGTGTGGCTGACGGATGGTGACAACAACATCTTCACCCAGATCGGCCTCATCGTGTTGATCGGCCTCGCGGCGAAGAACGCGATCCTGATCGTCGAGTTCGCGGTGAAGCTCCGTGAGGAAGGCAAGGGTGTCATCGAGTCGGCAGTTGAAGCGGCACGACTCCGCCTGCGCCCGATCCTGATGACCTCCATCGCCTTCATCGCGGGTGTCTATCCCCTCGTCGCGGCCAGCGGTGCCGGTGCCGAAATGCGCCACGCGATGGGTGTCGCGGTCTTCTCCGGGATGATCGGGGTGACGATCTTCGGGCTCTTCCTGACGCCGATCTTCTATGTGCTGCTGGAGCGCATCGGGGCGAAGAAGAAAGACACTCCGGTGACTCCGGCCGCTTGAGTTGAACCAGTGACGAATTTCCGAATGTCGAATGGGGCGTTTTGAAGAACGGAAAGAGCAGCACCCTGAGATTCACCCCCCTCTGCCAACACACGACATTCGGAATTCGTCATTCGTAAATTCGACCATTCCCATCATTCCTCACGTTACATTTTCCATGAAATCCACACGTCTTCTGCTGCTTTCCGCAGCCCTTTTCACCTCATGCTCCTTTGAGCCTTCGCTCGACAAGCCGGGCGTCGAAGTGGTGCCGGTGAGCTTTTCCGGCAATGGCAACGGCTCCGCTTCCGCGACACTGGATTGGCGCTCGTTCTTCACCGATCCGCGCCTGAAGAAACTCGTCGGCATGGCGCTGGAGAACAACCGCGACCTCCGTGTCGCGGCGCTAAATGTCGAGCAGGCGCGTGCGCAGTACGGCATTTCCCGTAGCGCGCTTTTTCCTTCCGTAGATTTGTCCGCCAACGGCTCACGACGGCGGACACCGGGCTCGACCGTCACCGGGGGGACGGCGGTCGAGTCCCGGAACTACGATGTCTCCGTGGGACTGGTCTCCTACGAGCTCGATCTCTTCGGCCGGGTGCGCAGCCTCAATCATGCGGCGCTGGAAAGCTACTTCGCCAGCGATGCGGCCCGGATCGGTGCGCAGATCTCGCTGGTGGCGGAAGTGGCCAGCCAGTACTTCACGGAACGCGCGCTGCTCGAAGAAATCGAGCTCTCCCAGCAGACGCTCGCTTCGGTGAGCCAGACCTATGATCTCACGAAAACGCGCCTGGAGGCGGGTGACGTTTCCGAACTCGATGCGCGCTCGGTGGAGATCCAGGTGCAAACGGCGAAGGCGAACCTCGCGGCCTATCAGCAGCAGCTTTCCGTCACGCGGAATGCGCTTACTTTCCTCACGGGCAGTTCGCTTCCGGATAGCCTGCCGGGCGGGCGAAGCCTTGAGCAGGGATTGGTCGCCGATCTTGGTTCCGGCGTGCCCTCGGATCTATTGACGCGTCGTCCGGATATCCTCGAAGCCGAGCATCAGCTTCGTGCCGCGAATGCGAACATCGGCGCGGCACGTGCGGCCTTCTTCCCGCGCATCACGCTGACAGGTAGTGCGGGAACGGCGAGCCGCAGCCTGGGGGATCTTTTCCAAGGCGGCACGAGTGCCTGGTCCTTCGCACCGCAGGTTTCGGTCCCGATCTTCGATGGAGGCTATAACAAGGCGAACCTCGAAGTGGCGGAGGTGCGGAAGCAAATCGGCATCGCACAGTATGAGAAGTCGATCCAGACGGCGTTCCGGGAGGTTTCCGACGGGCTCGTTTCCCGCACCGGAATCAACGAGCGGATCAAGGCCTATGAGGGCCTGGTGGAGGCCCAGCAGCGTCGCTTCGACCTTGCCGACGCGCGCTACAAACAGGGCGTGGACAGCTACTTCGAGGTGCTGGATGCTCACCAGGATCTCTATGCTTCCCGGCAAATCCTCATCCAGCTCCGCCTCGCCCGGCTGACCAATGCCGTAGGTCTTTACAAGGCACTCGGCGGCGGTTGGTGAACCTTTCGAGCCAAAGAACAAGATGCCTGCCATCGACCTGACCCGGGACGGGGTCGGTTCGGACCTCGCCGGGGCTAATAGAGATTGTCTCGATCCTTCCGGGAAGACGGTAGGTTGGGCCCGTGCCGAACGTCTCCCAAAGCGGCGATCCTCGCCGCACTCCGAGGGAGCCTGCGGCTCAGAAAGGCAATGTTCTCTCGCGTGCAATGCTCCTTCAATAACTTCCGCAATCCATGATCTTCTTTATCCTCTCCACCTTTCTAAGTCGGGGCTTCCGAAGAAAGGAATCGGCGTCCGTCACACCAGGGAGACTCACCAGGTCTTGATGTCGTCGCCACCGCCGGGCTTTTTATCCGGGCCGCAGCTATAGATGATCGCCGGCTTGTTTAGGACCACGTTTCCTGGAAACAGGGGATCGGCGATCTTGTTGTCGTAGTCGTGGTCGAAGATCACGTGGAAGGGAGATCCCCAAGCGTCGTAGAGGCCTTCGGGTTCTTTTCGCGAATCCGGGTCGCGGTAGACGAGCCCGCCCTTGCTCTTGTGCTTGTTTGCCTTGGTAGAGGGGAGGAAGGTAATGCCCCTGGGGTTTTGAAGAGGGGAGGTTCCGGATTCCGTGCCGAGGAGGACCTTCAAGAGCGTTTGTCCATCGGGACCTTCCGTGGTGATTGTCGGTGAACCCAATTTCGGCAGCTCGCTGAATTCGCTGTAGAAGTTGCTGATTGCCTGTTGGAGGCCCATGGCGTCATTGACGGTCTGGAGCTTCTTCGATTTTGTGAGGGCTCGGTTCGGCTCAAAGGGAAACAAAGTAGCGATGAGGAGGAACAAGATTGCTACCAAGCCCAGGATCAGAAGGATCTGCGATTTCTTCTCCATGAGGAGTGGATGTGTTCTTTGCCGAACGTTGATCGGTACCTTCTAGGGGCTTGGAGTTAATAAGGCAAACTTATCAGATCGGGTGGGGAAGATCTGGAGTGAATGGAGGAATAGGACTGCTATCCGGGACCGTTCTGCGGGCCGGAGGCCCGCGCTCCCGGGGGGTGAAAACAAAAAGGCCCGGCAGCACAAGGCGGCCGGGCGCATTGGTAGAATGATTGCTTCAGGCGACTTTCAGCACCACGGGAATGTTGCCCTTCGTGGCGTGGGAGTACGGGCAAACGACGTTCGCTTGATCAACGAGGCTCTTGACCTGGGCGGGGTCCATGCCCGGGACACTGACGGTCAGCTCGACCTCGATGCCGAAGCCTTGCTCGTCATCGCGAGGGCCGATGCCGACTTGTGCGGTGACCGTTGCTTCCGCCGGGATGTGGATCTTCGCCTTGCCGGCGACGAATTTCAGCGCGCCGAGGAAGCAGGCGGAGTAGCCGGCGGCAAAGAGCTGCTCCGGGTTGGTTCCCGGGCCGCCGGCACCGCCGAGTTCCTTCGGAGTGGAGAGGGTGACGGCAAGCACGCCGTCGGCGGACTTGGAGCTTCCTTCGCGGCCGCCGGTGGAGGTGGCTTGGGTCGTGTAGAGCACTTTCATGGTCGTGGAAATAACACCGGAGGATTTAGCGGCATTCCGCGATCATGCAAGGGGGCATGACGTCCATTGCGGCATGCGCTTTCGGCATGCTGAGTCACCAAAGCGGGCATTTCCCCAATACATGCTCTGAGGATAGCCTGCGGCCGTGAATGCGACACGAATCCATACCGGTGCCGATGGCGTCACGCGCTTCGGCGAGATCGAACTCCCGCTTCGGCATGCCGGCGAGATTGGCAGGCTTTCCGAAAGACTGCCCGCGGAGTCGATCATCTTTCGCGAAACGGATGCCAGCTACGACTTCGACTGGCACCCCGCGCCCCAGAAGCAGTGGATCGTCTTGCTCGACGGCCGCATTGAGATCGAGACCGGCGACGGCGAAATCCGGCAGTTCTCAGGAGGAGACATCCTCCTCGTCGAGGACACCGAAGGCCGCGGCCATCGCACCCGGCAACTCAGCGCAGGCACCCGCCGCTCCCTCTTTATCCCATTCAACTGAATCCACGATCATGAAACCAGAAATCACGGGCATTCATCACGTCACCGCGATCGCCAGCGACCCCCAACGGAACATCGACTTCTACGCCGGCCTGTTAGGATTGCGGATGGTGAAGAAGACGGTGAACTTCGACGATCCGTCCGCCTATCATCTCTACTATGGCGATGAAACCGGATCACCCGGCAGCATCGTGACCTTCTTCTACTGGCCGGGACACGACGCCCGCGGACGCCGCGGCAGCGGGCAAACGACGGCGCTGGTATTTTCCGCTCCGGAGGGCTCGCTGGACTATTGGGCGGAACGCCTCAAGCGCAATGGAGTGAATGCCGAGCGGAAGAACCGCTTCGGCGAGGAGGTGCTTTTTTTCTCCGATCCGGATCAGATTCCAGTCGAGATCGTCGCCGTGGCCGATGACAAGCGGACCGGATGGACGGGCGCTGGCATCCCGCAGGAGCATGCCCTTCGCGGGCTGCACACCGCCGAACTCACGGTTGGCTTCGCCTCCCCGACGGAAGGCCTGCTTTCGATCGAGATGGGCTTCCGCCTTGTGAAGCGGGAAGGGAACCGCGCGCGCTTCGAAGCGGGGCCGGGTGGCTCGGGCCGTTACGCGGATGTGATAGAGAACGCATCCCTGGCGCGTGGCACGGGTGGTTCGGGAACGATCCATCACATCGCGTGGAGCGTGCCGGATGATGAGACTGAACTCAAAAAACAAAGCGAGCTCCAGAGGTCCGGCTACCATGTTTCTCCGGTGATGGATCGCGACTACTTCCACTCCATCTACTATCGCGAGCGCGGCGGCATTCTCTTCGAGATCGCCACGGAGACACCCGGCTTCGCGGTGGATGAAGCGCCGGAAGCATTGGGCACCGGACTGAAGCTGCCGAAGCAGTTCACTGAACTGCGGGCGAGGATCGAGGAAGTGCTTCCTCCGCTCCAAGCCGCCAAAGCCATCGCCTGAAAAAGCCATGAATCTTCACGACCCATCACGCACACAGAAACGCGGCACACCCTTGGACAAGGCAAGCTCCGCCGTGATCCTGATTCACGGCCGGGGGGCCAATGCGGAGGATATCGCCGGTCTGGCGAACTATCTCCCCGCAAATGGCCTGGCGGTGCTCGCGCCGGAAGCACAGCAGAATACCTGGTATCCGCAGCGCTTCTTCGTCCCGCTCCAGGAGAATGAGCCATGGCTTTCGAGCGGCCTTCAGCTCGTCGATCGACTGGTGAAGGAGATCCACGAGGCGGGTATCCCGTACGAAAAGATCGGCATCGCCGGTTTCTCGCAGGGCGGCTGCCTGGCGCTGGAGTATGCGATGCGGAATCCTCGCCGCTATGGATTCGTCGCGGGAATGAGCAGTGCCTTGATCGGCCCGCTCAAGACCCGGCGGGCACCTGCCGATCTGGAAGGGACACCGGTCTTGATCGCCTGTGCCGAGAACGATGCCCATATTCCCCTGCCCTTCGTGGAGGAAAGCTCGGGAATCCTTGAGTCCGCCGGTGCCGATGTCACCAAACAGATCTTCCGGGGATATGATCACACGGTCTTTCCGGAGGAGATCCAGTGGCTGGCTGACCGGATCGGCGCATGGAATCCCTTGGCATGAGGGCATGACGGATTGCGTTCCCGGGAAGGAAATGCCTTCCTTCCCGGGCATGTCCATCACCCGCATTTTCCTTATCCGCCACGGGGCGACGATGCTGACCGCCGAAGACCGCTTCGCCGGAGCCACCGATGTCGATCTTTCCGACGAAGGCCGCGGGCAAGTAAGCCGCCTGGCCGAGCGCTTGAGTTTGATCCCCATCGATGCCGTCTATGCCTCCCCGCTGGGCCGCACGATGGAAACCGCGCGCATCCTGGCGGGGCCTCATAACATCGGCGTGCAAGCACGCGAGGGCCTGCGCGAGATTTCCCACGGACACTGGGAGCAGCTCACGCGCAAGGAAGTGGAAGAGAAGTATCCGGACGAGGCCGCGGCATGGGATCAGGATCCCTTCACCTTCGCCCCCGAGGGCGGAGAGAGCGGACTGGAAGTCACCGCGCGAGCACTACCCGCGCTGCTGGATATCGTGAAGCGTCACCAAGGCAAGCCGGTGGTCGTGGTGTCCCACAAGGCGACGATCCGCCTGCTGCTGAGCTCGCTGCTCGGCTTCGATCCGCGGCGCTATCGTGACAACCTCGACCAGGATCCCGCCGCGCTGAACATCGTGGACTTCAAGGATCCGGTACGGGCACGCTTGATGCTTTTCAACGACAGCTCCCACTACTCCGAATCCGGCCTGGCGATTCCCGATATCGCCAGCGCGTGTCTTTCGAAGTGGTGGAGCGGACATTGACCCCTGATCATGAAAATCGCCATCGGTTCCGATCACGCGGGCTACCGCTACAAGCAGGAGATCATCGCTCACTTGAAGAAAGCGGGTCACGAGGTCGCGGACTTCGGCACCGATTCGGAGGCATCCGTGGATTACCCGAAGTTCATCCGGCCCGTGGCGGAAGCGGTGGCTCGCGGAGAATATGAGCGCGGCATCGTGCTCGGCGGTTCCGGCAACGGCGAAGCCATCACGGCGAACCGCGTGCGCGGCATCCGCTGCGGACTTTGCTGGAACACCGAGTCCGCGCGACTGACGCGGCTGCACAATGATGCGAACGTGCTCTCCCTCGGCGAGCGCATGATGAGCTTGGAGACCGCTTTGGAAATCGTGGACGTTTTCCTCAGGACCGCCTTCGAGGGAGGCAGGCATCTCGCGCGAATCCAGCAACTCGACGAGTGAATGAACGATGACACGCGTCTGAGGGAGACCGAAGCATTCCTTCATGAGCAGATCCCGATCACCAAGGCGATGGGAGTGCGCGTGGACACCTACGATGAGGAGAAGCTCGTCCTCGCCGCGCCGCTGGAGGTGAACCACAACCACCTCGGCACCGCCTTCGGCGGCAGCCTGGTCTCGATCGCCACGCTCGCGGGATACAGCGCGCTGTGGCTGGAACTCGGGAACCGGGACGCCCACATCGTGGTCCGGAAGAGCGAGATCGACTACCGGCATCCGGTGCGCGGGGAAATCCGCGCGGTTTGCAAGCGGCCCGGAGCGGCAGCGATCGCTTCCTTCCGGAAGAAGTTCGAAAGAACCGGCAAGGCGCGGATCAAACTCCATGTCACCATGGAGGAAGACGGCCAGCTCTGCGTCGGCTTCGAAGGCGTTTTCGTCGCAATCCGTTAGATCATGAGCAAACGGGACGAGCTGGCATTGTTGCAAAGCGGAAAGCTGGCGGGGGCGACCCGGCTGGATCTCTCCTATGGGCTGACGGAAGTGCCGGAAGAGGTGTTCGAACTGGCGGACACCCTGGAGATTCTCGACCTCTCCAACAACTGCCTCACCGACCTGCCGGACGACCTTGCACGACTCTCCAAGCTGCGGGTCCTCTTCTGTTCTCAAAACGATTTCCAGCATTTGCCTCCGGTCATCGGCAGCCTCCCGGGACTCCGGATGCTCGGCTTCAAATCGAACCGGATCGGGATGGTGGACGAAGCGTCGCTGCCGCCCTCGCTCCGCTGGCTGATCTTGACCGACAACCGCATCAAGCGGCTTCCCGCTTCGCTGGGGAAATGCCTGCCCTTGCAGAAGCTGATGCTCGCGGGGAATCATCTGGCCGAGCTGCCGGAAGAGATGGCCGCCTGTGTGAACCTTGAACTGGTTCGTCTTGCCGCGAATCGCTTCGAGTCGCTGCCGCCGTGGTTGTTCGAATTGCCACGCCTGTCATGGCTTGCCTACTCGGGAAATCCGATGTGCGGGCCCATTCCATCGACAGAATGCCAGCGCATCGATTGGGCCGACCTGGAACCCGGGGAAAAGCTCGGCGAAGGAGCGTCCGGAATCATCCACCGTGCGACGTCGAATCGCACCGGCGCGGAGGTGGCGGTGAAGGTCTTCAAAGGCGCGATGACGAGTGACGGGCTTCCCGCGAGCGAGAAGGCGGCCTGCCTTGCCGCAGGAAGACATCGCCACCTCGTGCCGGTGCTCGGTGAAATCGTCGGTCATCCCGAGGGTGCCACGGGATTGGTGATGGAACTCATCAACAGCGATTTCACAAACCTCGCCTCACCGCCAAACTTCGAAAGCTGCACCCGCGACGTCTACCAGGAAGGAGCGCGGTTCCCCTCGTCCACAGTCATCCAGATTGCTCTCGGCATCGCGGAGACGGCGAGGACCTTGCACGCCAAGGGGATCATGCATGGCGATCTCTACGCGCACAACATCCTGGAGAATGGCAACGGCGGCTGCCTGCTCGGCGACTTCGGCGCAGCGACCTTTTATCGCGACGGTGAGCCTTTGGAGCAGATCGAAGCAAGGGCTTTCGGCTGCCTGCTGGAAGAGCTGCTGGAGCGCATGGACGGCGGCGCAAGCGAACGGCCCGTTCTGGAAGATCTGATGCGGCAGTGCCTTCGCGACGAGCCCGCGACGCGGCCCGGCTTCGCGGCGATCGCCGGAGTCCTGGGCGATCTCGGAAACGGTCGGAGCGTGTGGGATCCTTGATCCGGGCGGATTCATTGAAATAGCCGTTTGACACTGCCCGCCCATGTGTGCATATACACACTCAATGCCGAACGAACTGGATTTTTCAGTCACGGAGAACTGCGTGTGCTTCAACTTGCGTTGGGCGACACGGGTGATGACGAATTTTTTCGATGCGGAACTGCGCCGACATGGAATCCGCGCCACGCAGTCGGCTATTCTCCTCGCGCTCAAGGCCAAGGAAAGTTGGACGATGGCGGATTTGAGCGAGGCGCTTGGCATCGAGCGCACGACACTCGTTCGGAACCTCCGGCCATTGCAGCGCGATGGTTTGGTTACGGCGGATGGCGGCGGACGCGGTGGACGCGTGGATCTGGCGATTACCACGAAAGGCCGACGACAAATCGAGAAAGTCATGCCCGCTTGGCGGGCGGCTCAAAACGCCGCCGTCAAAACGCTCGGTGAACAACGTTGGTCTGCCATCCTCGCCGACCTCAAAAAGGTGGCGGTGGCCCTGAAAACATAATCACGGCGGTGCGACGCCAACTTCACGATCTGACCATTAATTGTGTATATGCACACTACAACTACAAAAACATGGGTTCTCATCACGGGCGCCTCCAGCGGCTTCGGTGAGGAGTTCGCCCGCCAATATGCCCAGCAAGGCCATCCTCTGGTTCTAGTCGCTCGTCGGCTGGACCGGCTGCAAGCACTCGCCGAGGAGCTGCGTCAGCAGTTCAGCGTCGAGATCGTCGTGGAGCAGGTCGATCTGTCGGACATTCCGGCGGTCATCCAACTGCACCAACGGCTCCGCGAGCGCGGCATCGGGATCGACATCTTGATCAATAACGCCGGCCACGGCCTGCAGGGACCATTCATCGACAGCAAACTCGATGCGGCATTGGCGATGGTGCAGCTCGATATCGCGAGCCTGACCGCGGTCACCCATATTTTTGCCCAGGACATGCGGGCGCGGGGACGCGGAAAAATCATGCTGGTCGCCAGTATGCTGGCGTTCCAAGGCGTGGTGAACTTCGCCGTGTATTCAGCCGCCAAGGCCTATGTGTTGCGCCTCGGTGAGGCCCTGCATCGCGAATTCAAACGCGACGGCATCACGGTCACGACACTTTGCCCCGGCATGTCGGACACAGGATTCGCCGCTACGGCGAAGCAGAAGGTAACTCCCGGCCTGAAGCTATTGATGATGCAGCCGGCTCCCGTGGTGCGCGCCGGAATTCGCGCGTTGGAGGCCGGTCGGATCAGCGTTGTGCCCGGTTTTCCCAACAAGCTTTCCGCCATCTTTATGTGGGCTACGCCACGCTGGTTGCATCAGGCGATGTTCGCTCGCGTGATGGGGGCATGAGCCAGCCAAGGAGCACTCCGCTGCCGAAACGTGGGAGCAAAGATCCGAAAACCTCAGACGAAAAACATGAAAGCACTTGTCTTCAAACGCTACGGCGGACCCGAACAGATCGTGTTCGCTGACATTCCTCGGCCCGCGCTGAAGCCGGACGAAATTCTCGTTCAGGTCCACGCCGCCGGGTTGAACCCGATCGACAACATGGTTCCGAAAGGAACGTTCAAGCCCATCCTCCGTCTTCAGCTTCCCGCCACTTTGGGCAGCGATTTGGCGGGCGTCGTGGTGGAGGCCGGAAGTCGCGTGACCCGCTTCAAACCCGGCGACGCGGTTTTCGCCAGTGTCTTTGATCTGGGCACAGGATCTCTCGCTGAATTTGCGGTCGTGCCCGAGAACGCTGCGGCGCTCAAACCGGCGAATCTGGACTTTGTACAAGCGGCCTCGATCCCGATGGTCGGATTGACGGCGTGGCAGGCGCTCAAAGAGAATGCACAGCTCAGGCCCGGTCAAAAGGTGTTCATCCCCGCAGGTTCCGGCGGTATCGGCACGTTCGCGATTCAACTCGCAAAACACCTCGGTGCAAAGGTAGGGACGACCACGAGCACGGGCAACGTGGGTCTGGTCCAAGGCCTCGGAGCTGATGAAGTGATCGACTACAAGCAGCAGGAATTTGAGGCTGTGCTACGCGACTACGATGCCGTGCTGGGCACGGTTAGGGGCGATATGCTTGAGAAATCGCTACGGATTCTGAAACCGAATAGCACTGTCGTCTCACTCATCGGTCCACCGGACGCCGCATTTGCCCGTGCCAGAGGCATGAACTTTTTCATGAGGTTCGTGTTCGGGTTGCTGAGCCGTAAGATCATCCGCCGGGCCAAAGAGAGAGGAGCCGGGTATTCGTTCCTTTTCATGCATCCAGACGGCGGGCAACTCGCAGAAATCGGCGAACTTCTCCAAGCGGGCAAAATCCGGCCGGTGATCGACAAGGTATTTCCGTTCGACCAAGCGAAGGAGGCGCTTGTGTATCTCGACAAAGGGCGAGCCAGGGGGAAGGTCGTCGTGCAGCTCAGGTGAGCCGGTCCATTGTCAGGTTGAGTGGCTGGCATTCGCATTGCAATGCGGGCCGCTTTACGGTGTCCTGTGGGCTCGCAAAGGATTGTCGCATTCGCGATGGCTTCTCCCCTGGAACTTCCAAGCAGCCGTGTTTCGATGTGGTCCGGCCCCATCAAGCCGTGGGTCGCGGTGACGGTGGGTGTCATCGTCATCCTTCTCATCGGGTGCATCGACATGCTGGTGGAGCCGCAGCTCAGCAGCGCGTTCTTCTATCTGCTGCCGGTCCTCTTCGTGAGCCGCCACGCCAGCACCCGGGCGGCGATCTACTGCTCGATCCTTGCCACGCTGGTCTCCCTCAATGCCGATCTGGTCACCTCTCATACGCCGGGATCCTACCTTCCCTTTACCAACTCAGCCCTCCGGCTTGGCGTGCTGCTGGTGATCGTGCGCCTGGTCAGATCGATGAGAATGCTCAACGACTCCCTGGAGGAGCGGGTGCGGGACCGGACCTCGCGCCTTGCCACGGAAATCCGCGAGCGGGTGAGGCTGGAGAATCGCATCCTCGAAGTCCGCGAATCGGAGCAAGCGCGGATCGGACAGGATCTCCACGACGGCCTGTGCCAGCACCTCGTGGCAACCGCATTTTCAGCGAGCCTGCTTCAGAGGAAGCTCGAAGAACACGGGAACAATGGAGCCTCCGAGGCCTCGAAGATCGTCGGCTTGATCGATGAGTCGATCACGCAGGCCCGGGATCTTGCCAAGGGTCTCTACCCGGTGCGGCTGGAAGAGGAAGGCTTGGAAACCGCTCTCCAGGCGCTCGCCGACAGCGCCACGAAACGCGCGGACATCCGCTGCTCCGTGGCGGTTTCCGACGAGCCGTCCACCTTGGACACGGGGGTGACGATCCAGCTCTACCGGATCGCCCAGGAAGCGGTGAACAATGCCGTCAAGCATGCCCATGCGAGCAGGATCCGGATCGAGTTCGATTCGACCGGACGATCCTTCGACCTTCAGATCAGCGACAATGGCAATGGCATGCCCGAGGATGCCCGTGCCGGCGAAGGCATGGGATTGCACATCATGGCCTACCGTGCGAAAGCCATCGGAGCAAAGCTGGAGGTCGCCCCGGGAAAGGACCGCGGCGTGACGGTCCGCTGCTTGTCCACCGACAATCCTTCAGACGATGAATGACGCCGCGAATGCCTCCCTTGTCCGCATCGTGATCGTGGACGATCACCCGATGGTCCGCGAGCGGCTGGCGGAGGTCATCAACCGGGAAGCGGACATGACGGTCTGCGGGGAAGCGGAGGATCGAGCAAGTGCGCTGGAATTGATCGGCCGTGAAGCTCCGTCCCTCGCGATTGTGGACCTGACCCTGCGTCGCTCGAATGGCCTGGACCTGATCAAGGACCTGCGGGTGATGTATCCGGAGGTACGGATCCTGGTGGTATCGATGCAGGAGGAGAATCTCTATGCAGAACGTGTGATCCGTGCCGGGGCGCACGGCTACATCACCAAACAGGAGGCCACCCGGAAGATCCTCGATGCCATCCGGCAGGTGCTGGATGGGAAGGTTTTCCTGAGCGAAGCCTTCTCCTCCGAACTGCTGTCCCGCATGGTCGGGAAGCCGAAGAGCACTCCTGCAAGTTCCCTCGAACTGCTCACCGACCGTGAGCTGCAGGTCTTTGATCTGGTGGGCCAAGGATTCGGCACCCGGCAGATCGCCGAGCAACTGGGGGTGGATGTGAAGACCATCGAAACCTACCGGGCGCGGATCAAAGAAAAGCTGGAGCTCAAGGATGCTTCCGAGTTGCTGCGCAAGGCCATTGCTTGGAAACTCGACCATCCGACCACCTGAGCGGGATTTTGTAGGGGAATCCCCTACAAGTCCGTACTGGATTTCCAGCGGAAGAATCATACCCCCACCTGATGGACCGGGAGCTTGGTTTAGGGCATGCTCCCGGCCTATTCATCGGTGCGCCTGCCCTACACCGGCCCGGGGGGGACACGGAGAGGGCAGGCCTCCGATGTGATTTCCCCCGGTCGAACGGTGCGGCCTGTGCACGTTTCACGGAAGCGAGCGGGGCAATCGGGTGCTTTACTCCCGGGCGCGCCCTGCGGAGGTTTGGGGCGGTCATGGCCTCCACTCCAATCCCAAATCTCCGCAGCCCGTACGATACCGTGGGAGGCATCGTTCATTTTGGCCGGATGCTGGATAAGATCCGCCTCCACGCGAAGGGCGAACTGCCGGAGGCGTGGGTGGAGGCGAAAGGCCTGGTGCGCGGCTTCGACGGGCGCTGCTGCCGGTTTCTGAACGTGAACTATGCCGCGCTGGAAACGCGGGTGCTGCAAGGCGGCACGTATGAAGAAATCCTCGCGTGGGCCTTTGCCGAAGGCCGGAAGCCGGGGGACGAAGAGATCGAGATCTGGAACGGCTTCATGATGAAACTCGGCTGGCGCGATGCCGTGGCCGAACGCGTGCGCATTCGCCTGGAGGAATCGGGATTTCCGGAAGGAGCGGTGCTGACGATGTTCGACTTCATCGATTTGGATGAAGGGCGGCCTGTGAGGTGGAATTGATGGGGATTGCTTCAAGCCGCCCCCCCGGTGATGACAAGATCTTGCAACGGGGAGATGAATCTGTCTAACGTGCGGATGCCCGAAAGGTTCGAGCATCCCGGCGATGAATCCGACCGAATACTGGCCCTTCGCAATCTACGCGGCTCTGGTCGCGGTAGTCGCGGCTGGAATGTTGGGCGTGTCGGCCTTGCTCGGGCAGCGCCACAAGGGCGGCGCGGCCGGCGAGCCGTACGAGTCGGGGATCGTTGCCACGGGAAGCAGCCGGTTGCGAATGTCGATCCGCTTCTATCTGGTGGCGATCCTGTTCGTGATTTTCGACCTTGAGGTGATCTACATCTTCGCGTGGGCGATCTCGATCCGTGAGTTGGGCTGGAGCGGCTATTGGGGAGTGCTGGTGTTCATCGGCATCCTGGTTGCCGCGCTGATTTACGAGTGGCGGATGGGCGCGCTGGATTGGAGCCGTCCCCGTTCGCCGGGCGCGCGGCCGGGTCTTTCCGGAAAGGAGGGTGAATGAATGTCCGCATTTCCAGACCGGGCGATCCGGAGCTTCCCACGGGCGAGCGGCCGATCGACGAAGCGGTGGGAAAAATCCTCGCCATGGCGCGCTTGCAGGACCTGCTGGCATGGGGGCGCAGCAATTCGCTGTGGCCTTTCCACTTCGGTCTTTCCTGCTGCTTCGTCGAGATGGCGACTAGCCTGACGAGCAAGTATGACATTGCCCGCTTCGGTGCCGAGGTCATGCGCGGCTCGCCGCGCGAAGCGGACGTGATGGTGGTGGCAGGCACCGTCTTCATCAAGATGGCGCCGGTGGTCCAGCGGCTCTACGAGCAGATGATGGAGCCGCGCTGGGTGATCTCGATGGGATCCTGCGCCAATTCCGGCGGAATGTACGACATCTATAGCGTGGTGCAGGGCGTGGATAAATTCCTGCCGGTGGACGTTTACGTGCCCGGCTGCCCGCCGCGGCCGGACGCCTTCATGCAGGGCCTGCTGCTACTGCATGATGCGGTGGGAAAGGAGAAGCGCCCGCTCAGCTGGGTGGTCGGCCCGCAGGGTGTGGAAAAGCCCGGCCGCGTCTGCCAACGCGACCTGAAGCACGATGCCCGCATGGCGATGACCCGCATCACGCCGCCGGACGAAAGCTGAGTCAGTCGATCGTGAATCCGATTTTGAGCGTCACTTGCCAATGGGAGACGGCACCGTCGGAAATATCGCCGCGGGTTTCGACGACCTCGAACCAACGCATGTTGCGCAGCGACCCGTGGGCCTTCGCGATGGCGTTGCGGATGGCAGCTTCTATGGAAGTTTCGGAGCTGCCGATGATTTCGACTTTCTTATAGATATGATCGGCCATCCCGAAGATTTACCGCAAGCGGGCGCGGGAAGCGAGTTCGGACTGACGCGTTTCAGTTCCGTCAGCGAACCGGTTTGGACGACCCGACTTGTTGATTCACTCGGTCCAAACATCCGTTGCATCTCACAGACCGATTGGTGATTGAAAGATTGGTGATCAGTAATTTCTCCCCTCGGGGAAACACGAATGCCGTCCCTTGACCATAACTCCGGCGCGCCTAGGGTGACGATCGCCCGGAAAGCAGGGCGTTTCCCCGTCAGGCTGGCGCAAAGACAAGTTCGCCGGCGAAAGCATGCTACTCATCATGCTTTTATCCCCCGCCAGCGCGTTGCCGCATTCACTGGTCCTGCGGGAACCGAATCCCGCCTGTGGTCCGGATAGAAAGACGACAACCATGAAAACCAACCTCCTTTGTGGCGCGGACCTCCTCCGCCGCCACGGCATTGCGGCGCTCGCCGCGCTCGGCATTCTGTTCACGGCAACTCCCTTGTTTGCCCAAGTCACCACGTCCTTCACCTACAGCGGACGCCTGACGCAAAGCAATGCTCCCGCCGATGGCCTGTTCAACATGGCGGTCACGCTGCACAGCGCGGAAACCGGCAACTCCCCGGCCGGAAACCCCAGCACGGTCTTCCTTTCCCCCGTCGCCATCACTCAAGGACTCTTCACCATCCCGCTGGATTTCGGTCCGGATGCCTTTAATGGCGAGCTGATGTGGCTGGAGCTCAGCATCGGTCCCGCAGGTGCGCCGCCCGCCGGTAATACCGTGCTCACTCCCCGCCAGCCGGTGCGGGCTGTGCCTCAGACCACCTACGCCCGGAAGGCCGGGACAGCGGTAACCGCGACTTCCGCGGTCACTGCCCAACGGGCAATGGTCTCGGATACCGCGGACGTGGCCACCGAGGCGGTGGTCGCCCAGCGGGCGCGGGAACTCGCTCCCGGGGCCTACACGGAGCCGGTGACCTTCGACCATCCGGCGAACCAGTTCACCGGTGCCTCCGCGGAATTCACCGGCTCGGTCGAGGCTGGCGGCGACCTGTCCGGCGCACGACTGAACATCGGCACGGGCCATGACCTCGGCGGCCTCGGGGCGACGATCGCCGGAGGTGAGAACAACTCGGCTGGCGGGGCCGGATCGATGATCGGCGGCGGTGGCAACAACAGCGCGGAAAACGCCTACGCGACGGTCGGCGGCGGCGAGTCGAACGAAGGACTCGGGGTTTACGCGACGGTTCCAGGCGGCCGGGGCAACCGCGCACTGGGTAGCTACTCGCTGGCGGCCGGCCGTCGTGCCAAGGCCAATCACTCCGGCACCTTCGTTTGGGCCGATTCCACGGACGCGGACTTTACCTCCGGTGCCGCCAACCAGTTCCTGATCCGCGCCGCTGGCGGGGTCGGCATCGGGACCAGCGCCCCCTTGCATCAATTGCACATCGGCCTGCCGGCCGGTCTGCCTACCATCAGCTTCGCCAACAAGCGTTGCGTGATCGAGGACGGGACCGTCTCGGGCCGCGCGGCATTCCTGGCCGTGGCGGGTCCGATTCCCTCTGTCGGCGGGCAGCAACGAATCGAAGTGCAACTGGAAGCCAGCGACAGCAACGGCGGCCTCGGCATCCTTGGCACCGTCAGCGGAGATCCCCTTGAGATCCGCACCGGCAACTTGCCCCGGCTGACCATTTCCACCGGAGGTCATCTCGCGGTGAGTGATTCCAGCACCATGAGCTTCGGTGCCACCACCCGGCAGATGATCGATCTTTGGGGCAGCCTCTACGGAATCGGGGTCCAGTCAGGCACCCTTTACCAGCGCAGCGCCTTCGAGTTCTCCTGGCACCAAGGCGGCTCCCACTCGGACGCCGCGAATTCCCCCGGTGCCGGCGGCCTGGAAAACATGCGTCTGAGTTCCGCCGGCCACCTCAATGTCCGCGGCAATGTCGTCGCCAATTCCGTCATCCTGAGTAGCGACCGAGCGGCCAAGGAGCACTTCCAGCCCGTGGATCCACGCTCCGTCTTGGAAAAGGTCGTGGCCATGCCGCTGAGTGAGTGGAACTACAAGTCCGATCCGTCCGTCCGTCACCTCGGACCGATGGCCCAGGACTTTCACGCTGCTTTCGGCGTGGGGCCGGACGACCGGCACATCGCCACGGTCGATGCCGATGGTGTTGCCCTCGCGGCCATCCAGGGCTTGAACCGGAAAATTGAAGACGAACTCGCGGAGAAATCCGCGGAGATCGCCGAGCTGAAGCGAACCGTCGCCGAACTGAAGCAGACCCTCGAAACCCTCGGCCGCAACCGGGAAGGAGGCGTGAAATGAACTCAACCCGCATGTTCCGCTGGCTCCGGATCGCCGCACTCTGCTGCCTGCCGCTCGTCCTTCATCAGACCGCCGGGGCCCAAGGGATCTATACCCTCGATTGGTCCGCCATCGAAGGCGGCGGCGGAGAAAGCGCCGGTGGGGACTTCACCGTCAGCGGCGGGTTCGGTCAGCCGGAGTCCGGAGGCACGATGGCCGGTGGCGAATTTTCGGTCACCGGCGGCTTCCTCAGCATCATCGCAGTGGACGGACCGCCCTTGAGGATCGCGCACAATCCCGATGGTACCATCACCGTCGCGTGGCCCACGTCGTTTACTCCCCTGCCCTTGCAGCAGAGCAGCGACCTGACACCGGAGAGCTGGGAGGATTCGGAATACCCGGTCACCGACGACAGCATCACCCGGTCCATCACCTTCACACCCGTGGCCGCACGTTACTTTTTCCGCTTGGTCAAATGACCTCCAGAAGCCCCGGCCGGAGGGAACGACAGAGTGCCGAGGCATCAGAGTGATCACTAGGAGAAGTGGCTGGGGCGAGAGAATGCGGGCCAGCCTCAGATCAAAGGTCGGAACTTGCCGACGGTTTGTTGGAGAGCATCAATGGATCTGAGTTCAGTCGATCGTGAACCCGATCTTGAGCGTCACTTGCCAATGGGAGACGGCGCCATCGGAAATATCGCCGCGGGTTTCGACGACCTCGAACCAACGCAGGTTGCGCAGCGACCCGTGGGCCTTCGCGATGGCGTTGCGGATGGCAGCTTCTATGGAAGTTTCGGAGCTGCCGATGATTTCGACTTTCTTATAGATATGATCGGCCATCCCGAAGGTTTACCGGAATCGGGCGCGGGAAGCGAGGTCGGAGTAGGGCGATTGGGCATCGCTCTCCCGTGCATCCATCGGCGAAAGACATCCAGCACGGCTAGCCCTGAGCGATCACCGGAGGAGCCCCGCGCTTGGACGCAGCCTCGGTCGTCGGCCGGTTCTTTATGATTTTCGGGCCGCAACATCCGTTCATTGGCACGTAAATCACCTCGCTCGCGGGATTTGCCCAAGTGCAGTACTCGATATCGACCGGCAGAAGGAGGGACTTGGCGTCGGTCGGAACGAAGGTAAGAGTCCCTTCCCGGACCAGGCGGGGATAGAGCGCCATCAATTGGAAAACCTCGTCCACCCCGTAGCCCGGCCAGCGGAGGAACTGAAGCGGCCTGGGGCCGCATCCCGGCACCGAAACGATCGCGGGTAAACTTCCCCGCCGGAGGTGCCAGATATACGCCTGCATCAACTTCTTCACGTCAATGCCGCCCTTGGCCCCGAAGTGCCCGCCCAAAATCGGCCGATAGCGCACCTCCTTGCTAAAGTCGGCATTATAGTATCCCGGCACTCTCCACAACCCGAGCCCGGACGCTTCCATCAACCGGGTCCGCTCCAACTCGACATTGATTTCCTTAACCCGGTCCGCATCAATCATCGTCACCAGCTTTCCCTTCTCGGCGAGCGCGAGGAAGCGCCAGAAGCCGCCGGGGCAATAGCGGATGGAGGGGGTCTTCATCAGGTGGACCTCCCAGCCAGCCTCCGTCAGATCCTCCACGAGAAACTCAAGATCGGACGCCAGATAAACGCGCAGGATAACGTCCGGATTCTTCTCCTTCACCTGGCCGCTGTAGAGGAGAAAAGGTTCAACGTAAGCTCCCCAAGGATCGAAGCGCTGCACCAATCCCAGACGCCGCGCGTGAATCATGCGGAAGCGGCTCGGCTTCGGCAGATCCGGATCTTTGGCGCCTACGTTCTTCCAAAAGAGAGTCGCGCTCACCACATGGTTGCCGGTGGCGAACCCGCCTTTGGGCGGAACTATTCTCTGCACCCCGAACCACTCCTCCTGGGCGATTCCATCCGGCCGACAGAGGAAAAGCCCTTTTCCAGAGACATCTTGAAGTGAGCCACCTCGCTCCCGGCGCGGCCCAGACGCGCCTCCCCCTCCCCATAGCGTTGGTAGTCGATGGTTTCGAGCGGGCTGCGGGGCGCACCGATCAAGCCAAGCGCAGATGACTCTTTGATGCACGAAAGTTGCACGCCTGTCGCGATCCTGAGGGAGGGATCGCAATCTGACTTGGAACCTTGCGGGCTCTCCCCCCTGCTAGCCCTCCACCTCTTTCAAGATCCGCTCCCGCATCTTTTCGTCCGGCAGAGGACCTTGCGCCGCTTCCATGACTTCGCGGATGAGCGGCAAGGGCAGTCGCGTGATCAGGGCACAGGTGATCGCCGGGTGAGAGAGCGTAAATTTCAAGAAGAGCTGACGCCACGATTTGCAACGCAGTTCCACGGCCCAGTCCGGAAGCGGTCGTTTCTCAGCATTCTGTGCGCTTTCGCCACCTCCCAAGGGAAAGCTCGCCAGCACGGCAATGCCCTTGTCCGTCGCGAGCGGAAGTAGCTTTCGATCTGCGAAATGAGAGCTGAGGGAGTAATCGATCTGGATGAAATCAAGGACCTCCGACTGAGCCACTTTGCATGTTTCCTCCAGGAATTGCGGACCGAGAATGGTCTGTTGGATCCCGATGTATTTCACGAGTCCGTCTTTCTTCCATCCCCGGAGGGTGTCCAAATGGACCTTGGCATCGATGAGATCGCTCACCAGAAAAAGATCCATCCGCTCCGCGCCTAGGTTCTTCATGGTGGTCTTCATGGCTGCGATTCCGTCCTCCTTCCCGCGTGCGCGGACCATGCCGGAGAGGAACAACTTATCGCGCAGGTTCAGTTTCCCGATGAGTCCACCAAAGACCTCGTCGGCTCCTTCGTGGCGGGGAGAAACCGCGAGCACCTTGCTCCCCATCGAGACGTAAGCCTTGAGCGACTCCTCGGTCGTGGCCGGCGGAAGCTCGCCCGTATTTGGCGACGAACAGAACCCGATCCTTGGGATCTTCTCCCCCGAGGATGGAATTGCCCGGGTGGGAAGGCCCTCCGGCACCTCCGCGGCGACCACCGGAAGAGCAGCAGCACTGGCCGCCAAGATCCTGAAACTGTCCCTGCGGTTCATATCACCCCACGCTGACAGGATATGTGCTCAAGTCGAGAATTTGGCCAGGCCGAACAGCCAAAATAGATAGCCGAGGGCAACCGCACCTTGTAAGAGAAATACTGCAAACCCGGCAGTGCTATTTCCGCAATCCACCGCACGGCTTGGAACGCGTCTCCTCCCTTCCCGATCCATTCCAACAAAAGCCCTCGTCCCTACGCTCCCATCCCCCCATCCCCAATGAAACCTCTCCTCATCCTCGCCTGCACCATTGGCATCGCGGCCGCCGGTGAAATACCCGTCCCGGCACCCGCGCTGACCCCCGCCGCCGAGTCCTCCGCCTGGGAGTTCTCCGGGGCCATCTACGCTCCGCTGATGGGGCTCGAAGGCGACATCGGCGTCGCCGGCCTCGCCACTTCCGTCGATCTCTCTTTCGGCGACATCCTTGAGGAACTCGACGGGGGTGCCACGGTGGCCTTCGAGGCACGCCGCGACCGTTGGTCGATCACCGGGGACTTCATCTGGCTGAAATTGTCCGCCTCCGCCCAACCGACGGCAAACTCCTATCTGGGCTTCAGGCAGGAAGAGATCATCGCTTCCCTCGCCCTCGGCTATGAACTCTATGGCAACGAAAGGACCACCCTCGATCTTCTGGCGGGCGGAGCTTTGACGAGCATGGATGTCGATCTGGAACTCTTCACGCCGCGACTCCCGGTCGATCTCCGCAGCGCTTCCGGTTCACAGGAGTGGATCGATCCTTTCGTCGGCCTGCGCGTGCGCCACCAACTTTCCGACCGCTGGAGCGTGTGGCTCCGCGGCGACTATGGCGGCTTCGGGGTTTCTTCGGATGAGTATTGGCAGGTGATCGCCGGCCTCGCCTATCGGATGACCGATCACACTTCGCTTGCAGTCGCCTACCGCATCATCGCCGTCGATTACCAGCAGGGCAGCTTCAGCTATGACGCCGAGATGGAAGGGCCGAACCTCGGGTTGGTATTCCGGTTCTAAACCGGGCAAAGGAATTGGTCCCAAGTGGAAGGCACGAACGACTCACACGACCGTTCACCCGCCGGAGATTTTCCTGAAGTTCTGTTTCGGGTCCACCTCATAAAAGTAGAGCCGCTTGCCTAGGTCAGAGCGCTTCCGCTCGTCCTGTATCGTCAGCTCGCCGCGCGGAACCTTCGGGATCAGGAAAGAATCGATCGGGCGAGTGATGAAGTAGTGATAGTTCGCATCGGAGCCCGCGTAGCCAAACTTGGACAAGCCGGGGGTCGTCGGCTCATACTCGGTATACCATTCCACCAGTTCCGTCTTGGTCCATTGGCTCTTCTTCCAGCCCTCGGGCGAGAGACAGCCGGAGAGCAGTGCGCAGACGGCGATGAGCAAGAGGCGCGCGATCACGGTCACGCTCTATCTGGCCGGGCATGGATGGGCAAGTGACGAAAGAACGCGAAGACGCCTCAGATCAAAGGTCGGAACTTGCCGACAGTTTGTTGGAGAGCACGGGTGATCTGGCCGAGGGAGCAGCACTCGACGGTGTCCAGGAGTTCGGTGAATACGTTTCCGCCCTCGCGGACGACGCGGGCGAGACGTTCGAGCGCGGCGGGGGCGGTGTGGCGGTTCCGCGCTTTGAATTCGCCCAGACGACGGATCTGCTCGAGCTTCCGCTCGTCGGGAAGCCTCACCAGCCGGGGCTCCGGCGGGGGGGCGGCGCTGCGGTAGCGATTGACGCCGATCACCGGGCGGGTGCCGTCGAGAATCTGTTGTTCGTAGCGGTAGCCGGCGGCCTGGATGCAGGAGCGCTGATAGCGCTGCTCCATCGCTTCGAGCACGCCGCCGAGATGGGCGATGGTTTCGAACTCGGCGAGAATCGCGTCTTCCACCGCGCGCTCGACCTGCTTCATGCCGGGCGATCCGGCGAGCAGGTTCATGGTGTGGCGGAAGAGCCCGCTTTCCTCGAGTAGGATCGATTGGGAGTGGGATGCGAGGCGGGCATACTCTTCTCCGGGCGTGGTGAAGGGTTCGTCGGCGCTGTTGCTATGGCAGGAATTGGTCGCGTTCGCGCAGGCGAGCAGCAGTTCGATCGCGGTGCGGGTGAGGTTGTTCTTGTACTCCGCGGAGACGAGGGATCGGCCGCTGGTCTGGGTGTGGAGTTTGAAAAGCTGGCCATGCGGCGAGGCGGCGAAGACGTCGCGCATGCCGATCGCCCACAGTTTCCGGCAGACGCGGGCGAGCGCGAGGAACTCGACGTCGAGCGAGCAATCGAGGAAGAACGACAGCCGCGGCGCGAAGGCATCGACGGCCAGGCCGCGGTCGCGGAGCATCGAGACGTAGGCAAAGCCATTCGACAAGGTGAAGGCGGCCTGCTGCACCGGCGTGGCTCCGGCCTGGGAAATGTGGTAGCCGCTGATCGATACCGGATACCAGCGCGGCATCTTTTCCACGCAGTGGACGCACATATCCAGGAGGAAGCGCAATGAGTCCTCGACCGGGAACAGCACCTCGTTCTGCGCCTGGACCTCCTTGAGAATGTCCGCCTGCACGGTGCCGCGCAGGCGGGCGGCGGCATCCGGACCGAAGCGCCGCTTGGCGGCGGCGACGAACATCGCGAGGATGGTGGGTGCGGGGCCATTGATGGTCATCGAGACCGAAGTCGCGGGCGCGGTGAGGTCGAAGCCCGCGTAGAGCTTTTCCATGTCCTCCACGGTGTCGATGGCCACGCCTCCTTCGCCGACCTTGCCGAAGACGCCGGGCTCGTCGCTGTCCATGCCGTAGAGCGTGGGGCCATCGAAGGCGGTGCTCATTCGGTGCGAGCGTTGGTTGCGCGTGAGGAGGTGAAAGCGCTCGTTGGTGTCCTCCGCGAGGCCGAGACCGGCGAAGAGCCGCGTCGGTTCCTCGGCGCGCGCGGTGGCGTCGGCCTGGCCCTTTTCATCGAGCGGATCGAGATAGAGCTCCGGATAGGCGGAGGACAGAAAGGGGAATTCACCCGGCAGGCCTTCGCCATGGAGAAAGCGGGCGATGGCACCGGGTTCGTCGAGCTCCGGCAGGGCGAGCCGCGGCAGCGACAAGCCGGTGGGCGTTTCCGTTCGCGGGATCTGCGCCTGGATTTCGCGCCAGCGGGCGAGCAAGGCATCACCGGTTGCCGGGTCGCGCCGCGCTTCGGCCACGCGTTCGTCCACCGCGGTATTGAAGCGGCGGACGGCGCTGACGATGTCGGCGAGGGCGTTCATGGGCGAGATGCTGGAAGGAGTTCGAGCAGCCGCGCGATGCCGGGATCGGCGTGGTGGCTGGCGACGGTCGGCACGAGCGGCTTGCCGGGCGCGAAGGCATCCAGGTGTTGGCGAATCTCCGCCACCGCGGTCGCGCTGCCCGGGCGGTCGTGCTTGTTGGCGACCACGATATCGGCGGCTTCCAGCATCAGGATCTTCTGGAGCTGGAGGCGCGCGCCGTAGTCCGTATTCATCACCAGCAGGCGCAGGTCCACCATGCCATCGGGGAAGGGCAGCGCTTCCTGGCCGATGCCCACCGTTTCGACGATGACCAGATCGAAGCCGACGGCATCCGATGACATCCAGGCGAGCGCGGGTTCGGTGGCGGGAGAAAGCCCGCCCTGCCTGCCGCGGGTCGCCATGCTGCGGAGGAAGACGCGGTCATCCTGCGCGTAAACCATCGTCGCGCGATCGCCCAAAAGCGCCCCCGCCTGCAGCGTGCTGGGATCGTGCGAAAGGATGCCGATGCGGTGCTGCGGGAATCTTTCGAGGTATTGGCGCGCGAGTTCGTCAATCAGGGTCGTCTTGCCAGCACCGCCGGGACCCGTGACGCCGAGGACCGGCACCCTGCCCCGCGGCGGTGGTGGCAGGCCGGGATCCACGCCTTCCTCCAGACAGCTGATGCGGCGGGCGAGCTCGAGCAAATCTCCGGGCGATGCCTCGGAAGGCGGTGCTTCCACGGTCCGCGTGAAGCGGCTGTGGATGTAAGCGGTCATTTCATCGAAGGTCGAGCCGGGGAGAAAAATCCGGTCGGTGCCCTCCTTTTGCATCCTCGAGGCGTCGGAAGGAGTGATGGTCCCGCCACCGCCACCGAAGAGGATGATTTCCGGCCGTCCCTTTTCCCGCAGGGCCTGCGCGACTTCCCGGAAGAACTCGATGTGGCCGCCATTGTAGCTGGAAATGCCGACGGCCGCGACGTCCTCCTGGATCGCGGCGCGGACGATATCGGCGACCGAGCGATGGAAGCCGAGATAGACGACCTCGATCCCCTTCCGGATCAACTCGAGGTTGATCGCGGTGATCGCGCTGTCATGGCCATCGCAGAGGGGAACGGCGGTCAGGACGCGAACGGGGGATTCGGCCATGGGTCAACATAGCAGAAAAATCCGCGAGTGCGCCGCTCCCAAGTTGGCGCGACGGGCGTTTCCGCGTACGGGTATGGGGTGAATGCAATCGGGCAACGCAAGGGCGTCGCTCCGGACTCCGACTCCCCCGCCCCTGACACGACGCTCTTTCTGACCGGTGACGTCATGACCGGCCGCGGCATCGACCAGATCCTGGCGCACCCAGGAAATTCCGGACTCTTTGAACGTTATGTGCAGTCGGCGCTGGATTACGTCCGCATGGCGGAGGAGGTGAACGGTGCCATCCCCCGCCCCGTCAACGCCGACTACCTCTGGGGAGATGCGCTGCCGCTCTTGGAGGAGGAAACCCCGGACCTGCGGCTGATCAACCTGGAGACCGCCATCACCGCGCGCGGCACACCGGAGCCCAAAGGCATCAATTACCGCATGCATCCGGCCAATACACAGTGCCTCGTCGCGCTGCGCGTGGACGGAGCCGTGCTGGCCAACAACCATGTCCTCGATTGGGGCGCCGACGGCCTCGACGACACCCTCGACGCGTTACAACAGGCGGGCATCGCTGCCGCCGGGGCAGGCCGTGATACCGAGGCCGCGCGGCAGGACGCGCACTGGCCGCTGCCCGGTAGCAGGAAGCTGCGGCTTTTCGCATGGGCGCACGATTCCAGCGGCGTGCCGGACGAGTGGGCGGCCGGGCCTGACGTTGCCGGGATCAACTGGCTGCCGGATCTTTCGGCAGCGCGGGTGGCCGGGGTGGCGGAGCAGATCCGTGGCGTGCGCCAAGATGGCGACCTCGTGGTGGTGTCCCTGCACTGGGGAAGTAACTGGGGTCACGAGATCCCGGCCGCACAGACGAGCTTTGCGCATGCACTGATCGACGAGGCCGGGGTGGATCTGGTGTGGGGACATTCCTCGCATCATCCGCGGGCGATGGAGGTATACCACGACCGCTTGATTCTCTATGGGTGCGGCGATTTTCTCAACGACTACGAGGGCATCAAGGGGCACGACGCGTATCGCCCCGAGTTGGTCCTGCTGTATTTGGTTCGCCTCGCCGCGGACGGTCGTTTGCGGCAACTGCGGCTATGGCCGCTGCGCCTGTGTCGCTTCCAGCTGCAACGCGCTTCCGTGGCCGAGGGGCGTTGGCTGGCGGACAGCCTCAGCCGTGCCGGACAGGCGTATGGCACGCAATTGGAACCCCAGGCGGACGGCAGCCTCTTGCTTTGCCGGGAGAGCCGAACCGGTGTAATCTAGCCTTCGGAAGCGAATCAGGGAGGTTATCGCCATGTACTTCAGGGATCGGCATCACGCCGGGCAATTGCTGGCCGCAGCTTTGCGCGACTACGCAGGCCAGGATGGCGTGATCTATGCACTGCCGCGCGGCGGAGTACCTCTTGCCGTGGAGATCGGCGCGGTGCTCGGCATGCCGGTGGAACTGCTGATCGCGCGCAAGATCGGCCACCCGAACAATCCCGAGTATGCCATCTGCGCCGTATCCGAGGGCGGCGAGCTGGTGTGCAACGAATACGAGCGAGCCTCGGTTTCTCCTGCCTGGCTCGCCAAACGTGTGGCAGCCGAACGCGCGGAAGCGGCACGACGGCGCGAGGTATACCGCGGCGGTGCCAACACACCGGCCACCGGCCGGCTCGCCATCGTCGTGGATGACGGCATCGCCACCGGCCTCACGATGTTCGCCGCGATCCGCGACTTGAAAGGGCAGCACCCGAAGATGCTGGTCGTCGCCATCCCCGTCACACCGACCGACGCTGCCGCGCGATTGCGGCGGGAGGCCGACGTGCTGGTGGCTCTCGATATCCCCGAGTCGTATGCCGGAGCGGTGGGCTCCTACTACGACGATTTCTCCCAGCTCACGGACCGGGACGTGATGAAAGACCTGCGGCTGGCGCGGAGCGAGGGAGGAAAGCAGCAGGCGTGACAGAGGCTGCAGGTTCGCCTGTTTGGAGATTCACCGGCCGGTGAAGCAAGGAACTGCTCAAAATCTTTGCATTGCCCGGGGACTATCTGCTAGGGTGTTAGCCCCTGACTTAGCTCTGCGACCATGGAAGTTCTCTTACATGGGGGAGTGTGTGTGATGGCGCGGCAGTTTCTGCCCGGGCGAGAAGATGCGTGGGAAGTGGTGTCCTTTGTTGGAAGACCAAGGAGGGCGCGGTCATGATCGCCGCGCCCACGCAGATCGGGGAGTTGCTCGTCGAGCGCTTCCGGGCGGAACCGCAGGAAACGCGCGACGGGATCCCCACGTTCTGGATTTCCAGCGAACAGGTCGTCGCGGCGCTGCGCTATCTGAAGGAGAAGGCCGGTTACGGCATGCTCTATGATCTTACCGCGATCGACGAGCGCTACCGGCATCACCGCGAGGGACAGCCGCCGGCGGACTTCACGATCATCTATCACCTGCTCTCGATCCGGGACAATGCCGACGTGCGCATCAAGGTGGCGCTGGAAGGCGAACAACCCACCTTGCCGAGCGCCACCGCTGTTTGGACCACCGCGAACTGGTATGAGCGCGAGGTCTGGGACATGTTCGGCATCCGCTTTGACGGGCATCCCTGCCTGCGGCGGATCCTGATGCCGCAGACGTGGTCGGGGCATCCTTTGCGGAAAGAGCATCCTGCGCGGGCCACCGAGATGGGGCCGTTCCAATTGCCGCTCGAAAAGCAGGAAGCCGAGCAAGAGGCGCTTCATTTCAAACCCGAGGACTGGGGCCTGGCGCTCGGCGGTGAGGACAGCGAATACATGTTCCTCAACATCGGCCCGCAGCACCCCGGCACCCACGGCGTGCTGCGGCTGATCCTGCAACTCGATGGCGAGGAGATCGTGGACGTGGTCCCGGACATCGGCTTCCACCACCGCGGCGCGGAAAAGATGGGCGAGCGCCAGTCGTGGCACACCTACATCCCCTACACCGATCGCGTCGATTATCTCGGCGGCGTAATGAACAACCTGCCCTACCTGTTGGCAGTGGAGAAGCTGGCAGGGATCGAGGTGCCGGATCGAGCGAAGGTGATCCGCATCATGCTGTGCGAGCTGTTCCGAATCTCCAGCCACCTCGTGTGGTACGGAACCTACGCGCAGGACGTCGGCCAGATGTCGCCGGTCTTTTACATGTTCAACGATCGCGAGAGATTGCTGGGCATCATCGAATCCATCTGCGGCGCGCGGATGCATCCGAACTGGTTCCGCATCGGTGGCGTGGCCCAGGATCTCCCACGCGGCTGGGAGCAATTGGTGGGCGACTTTCTCAAATACCTGCCGCCGCGGCTAAAGGAATACGACGCGATGGTGATGGCCAACAGCCTCTTCAAGCAACGCACGGTGGGCATCGGTGCTTACACCACGGCCGAGGCGATCGATTGGGGCGTGACCGGACCCGGATTGCGCGCCACCGGTTGCGACTGGGACTTGAGAAAGAAGCGGCCGTATGGCGGCTACGATCAATTCGAGTTCGAGATCCCGGTGGCGAGCCGGGGCGATTGCTACGATCGCGGCGTGGTGCATGTCGCGGAGATGCGTCAGAGCCTGCGCATCATCGGGCAATGCCTGGAGAACATGCCGGAGGGTCCTTTCAAGGCGGCCCACCCGCTGGCCTGTCCCCCGCCGAAGGAGCGGACGATGCACGACATCGAGACGCTGATCACGCACTTCCTCAACGTGAGCTGGGGTCCCGTGATCCCGGCCGGCGAAGCGATGTGCAGCGTCGAAGCCACCAAGGGCATGAACGGCTACTATCTCATCAGCGACAAGGACACGATCTCCTACCGCACCCGCATCCGGACACCGTCCTTCCCTCACCTTCAGGTCGTTCCGACCATCAGCCGGGGTCACATGATCCCGGACCTTCTCGCGATCCTCGGCAGCGTGGACTACGTGCTCGCCGATATCGACCGTTAGCGATCCCCAACACGCGAAACCCATGCTCAACGACTCCGAACAACGGGAGATCGAGGAGGAGCTGTCCCGCTATCCGGACAAGCAGGCGGTCTGCGTCGATGCGCTGAAGATCGTGCAGCGCCATCGCGGCTGGGTATCGGACGAGGCCTTGAAGGATGTCGCGGCGCTGCTTGGCATGTCGCCGCACGAGGTCGATGGCGTGGCGACCTTTTACAACCTGATCTACCGGAGGCCCGTCGGCCGCCACGTGATCCATGTGTGCGATAGCGTGAGCTGCTGGGTGATGGGCTGCGGCGGGATCTGCGAGCATTTGAAGGCGCGGCTCGGGGTCGGCATGGGCGGCACGACCACGGATGGCCGTTTCACACTGCTGCCCATCGTGTGCCTGGGTGTTTGCGACGTGGCCCCCGCGATGATGGTCGGTGAAACCACCCACGGCGGGCTGACACCGGAACGGGTGGACGAGATCCTGGAACAATATCCGTAAAGATGGAACGGCCGCTAACAGAACACATTCGGCCCGGGCAAGCACCGCCCGACTTCGCCGGATATGCACGTCTCGGCGGCTATGAAGCGGCACGCAAGGCACTTCTTGAAATGAGTCCCGCCGAAGTGATCGAGGCGATCAAAGCTTCGAACCTGCGCGGCAGGGGCGGCGCGGGCTTCGCCACCGGTTTGAAATGGAGTCTCGTGCCGCAGGGAGAAAACGCGCCGCGCCCGCGCTACCTCGTTTGCAATGCCGACGAGATGGAGCCGGGCACGTTCAAGGATCGCTACCTGATGGAGGGCAATCCGCACCAGCTCATCGAGGGCATGATCATCGCCGCGCATGCCATCGGCGCGGAAACCGCCTACATCTTCCTGCGGGCGGAGTACACGGTGTCGGAGCGTGCCTTGAGGAAGGCAATCGCGGAAGCAGGCGAACAGGGATTCCTCGGGAAGAACCTGCTCGGCACAGGGCGCTCGCTGGAGATCCACCTTCACAGCAGTGCGGGCCGGTACATCTGCGGCGAGGAAACGGCTTTGCTCAATGCTCTCGAAGGCAAACGGGCCGTGCCGCGGGCCAAGCCTCCCTTCCCTCCCCAGGTCGGGCTGTGGGGCAAGCCGACCATTGTCCAGAATGTCGAAACGCTCTGCAATGTGCCGCCCATCATCGCGCGCGGCGCGCAGTGGTTCCAAGGACTGAGCCATTCGAAGGACGGCGGAACCAAGCTCTACGGTGTCAGCGGGCGGGTGAACCGGCCCGGACTCTGGGAGCTGCCGATGGGCACGACGATGCGCGAGATCATCGAGGAACATGCCAGGGGCATGCGCGATGGCTATCGCTTCCGCGGCGTGATCCCCGGCGGTGCCTCGACGGATTTCCTGGTCGAGGAGCATCTGGATCTGAAGCTCGACTTCGACTCCGTCGCGCAGGCCGGCAGCCGCTTGGGAACGGGCACGATGGTGGTGCTGGACGACCGCACCTGTCCGGTCGGCATGGTGCATAATCTTGAGCTGTTCTTCGCCCGCGAATCCTGCGGCTGGTGCACGCCGTGTCGCGATGGGTTGCCGTGGGTCGAGAAGATCTTGCGGGCGATCGAGGACGGGAATGGCGTGGAGGATGACATCGGGATCCTCCGCCAGCACGCCCGCCTGCTTGGCCCCGGGAAGACCTTCTGCGCCTTCGCGCCGGGTGCCGTCGAGCCGCTGCAAAGCGCGCTGAAATACTTCGCCGGCGATTTCGACCGCCACATCAAGGAGAAGCGCTGTCCCTGGAAATAGCCATGGCCACCATTCACGTCGGCACGGAGACTTTCGAAGCGGATCCCTCGCGGAACCTGCTCCAGGTGGCTCTATCGCTGGGCTTCGATCTTCCCTACTTTTGCTGGCATCCCGCGCTCGGATCGGTGGGAGCTTGCCGGCAATGCGCGGTCAAGCAGTTCAAGGACGAGAACGACACGCGGGGAACCATCGTGATGGCATGCATGGTGGCCGCAACGGATGGCGTGCGCATTTCCATCGATGATCCCGATGCGAAGGAGTTCCGCGAGAGCGTGATCGAGTGGCTGATGACGAACCACCCGCACGACTGCCCTGTCTGCGATGAAGGCGGCGAGTGCCACTTGCAGGACATGACGGTGATGACCGGTCATTCATCCCGCCGCTACCGCTTTGAAAAGCGCACCTACCGCAATCAACAGCTCGGCCCCTTCATCAATCATGAGATGAACCGATGCATCCAGTGCTACCGCTGCGTGCGCTTTTACAAAGACTACGCGGGCGGGCACGATCTCGATGCCTTCGCCGCTCACAACCACGTCTATTTCGGCCGTCATGAAGACGGCGTCCTGGAGAACGAGTTCAGCGGGAATCTGGTGGAGGTTTGCCCGACCGGGGTCTTCACCGACAAGACGCTGAAGCAGCATTTCACCCGCAAGTGGGACCTCGTTTCGGCACCATCGGTGTGCACGCATTGCGGCATCGGCTGCAATACCATCGCCAGCGAGCGCTATGGCACGCTGCGGCGCATCCTCAACCGCTATCATCATGACTTAAACGGGTACTTCCTCTGTGACCGGGGACGCTTCGGCTACGACTTCGTCAACCATGCAGGCCGCATCCGCGAACCGCGGTGGGAAAGAGAGCCGATCGCGAAGGATGAGATCATCGCACGGCTCGCGCCGCTGGTAGCGGATCGCGGAAAGATGATCGGTATCGGTTCGCCGCGGGCGTCGTTGGAGGCGAACCATGCCTTGCGGACATTGGTCGGTGCGGATCGCTTCTTCAATGGGATGGCGGAAAGCGAATCGATCGTCGTGTCGGCGATCTTGCAGACACTTTCCGCTGGCCCGGCACGCGTTGCTTCCCTGCGGGAGATGGCTGAGGCCGATGCTGTGTTTGTCCTTGGCGAAGACCTGACGAATACCGCACCCCGCATGGCGCTGGCGCTTCGTCAGGCGGTGCGGAATGTCCCGCTGCAGGATGTTGATGCGCTGAAGATTCCACGGTGGAACGATCGGGCCGCGCGCGATGTGATCCAGCATCGCTGCGGGCCCCTTCATCTCGCGACGGTTGCCCCGACGAAGCTGGAGGAAGTCGCCACCCACCGCTTCCACGCGGCACCGGATGATTTGGCGCGGATCGGATTAGCCATCGCCCACGAGCTCGATGGGTCGTCACCCGCAGTGGAGGGCTTGTCTGCCGAAGCCCTTGAGTTCGTCCGGCAGGTCGCGGGTGACTTGAGAAAAGCGAAGCGTCCACTGGTGATCGCGGGTGCCAGCCTTGCCTGCATCGGCACGGTGCAGGCGGCGGCGAATATTTCGCGGGCGCTGTGCAAGGACGGCCCTCGCCCGGTGCTAGCGGTGGTGGTGCCGGAGGCGAACACATTGGGAGTGGCGATGCTGGGCGGCGGCGATTTTTCCGCGGCGGCCGGTGCAAAAGCGGAAACCGTGATCGTGTTGGAGAACGATCTGTTCCGGCGTGGTTCTTCCGAAAAGCTGGCGGAACTCTTGGATTCCGCGAAGCACGTGATCTCGCTCGATTTCATGGACCACGCCACGACCCGCGCGGCGCAAGCGGTACTGCCGGCGGGAAGCTTCGCCGAGTCGGACGGGACCTTCATCAACTACGAGGGACGCGCCCAACGTTTCTTCCAGGTCATCGCTTCGGCCGGTGCAGTGCAAGAGAGCTGGCGATGGCTGCGCGACCTGATGGTGGCGGCAGGGCATTTGCCGACCGGGGCGTGGAACGGGCTCGATGAAGTGCTCGCGGATCTGGGTGTCGAGCATCCGGCGCTCCGGGAGGTGAGAGAGGCGGCACCGGCCGCAGACGGGATCAAGTGGGCGCGTTCATCCCGCCGCTTCAGCGGGCGCACCTCGATCCTCGCGAACATCAGTGTCCACGAACCGAAGCCGCCCGGCGATCCGGATGCGCCATTGACCTTCACCATGGAAGGAAACGCCGCGCCACCGCCGCCGGAACTTCTCAGCCGCTACTGGGCAGCAGGATGGAACTCGGTGCAGTCCTTGAATCAGCTCCAGCAGGAAGTCGGTGGTCCCTTGCACGGCGGTGATCCCGGGGTCCTTCTGCTCAGGCCCGATGGCGAAGCGTCGTGGCATGCCTGTCCGCCGCCCTTTCCTCCACCGAAGGACGGCCTGCTGGCCGTGCCCTTGCATCACATTTTCGGCTCGGAAGAACTCAGCAACCACTCCGCCGCGATCATCGAACGGAGCCCGCGGCCCTATCTCGCGATGAATACGGCGGAGGCAGCGAAACGGGTCTTTGACGGCGAAGTTCACTTCACTCTCGGGGCGACGGAATACCACCTCCCCTTGCAAATCATTCCGGAACTCCCCGATGGAGTCGCCGGCGTTGCAGCCGGTTTTCCAGAAACCGCGGGCATCGTGCCAAACACCATCATCCCCATCTGATCATGTCACCTGTCGTCGAGCGGTTGCTGGTCGTCGTCCTCGTCTTGTTCTGCATGCTGAACATGGCGGCGCTGATGATCTGGATCGAGCGGCGCTTGCTGGCCTTGTTCCAAGATCGTGTCGGCCCGAACCGGGCAGGTCCCTTCGGGCTGTTCATCATCGCGGCGGACATGATCAAGATCTTCACCAAGGAAGACTGGATCCCGCCCTTCGCGGACAAGGTGCTCTTTGTGATCGCGCCTGCGATCATCCTGGTGACGACCCTGCTGAGCTTTGCCATCATTCCCTTTGCACCCGGCATCCTGGTGCTCGATCTCAATGTCGGCCTGCTCTTCTTCCTCGCGATGTCCTCGATGGGGATCTACAGCCTGGTGCTCGCAGGATGGGCCTCGAATAGTAAATACCCGCTGCTCGGCGGGCTGCGGATGTCCGCGCAGATGTTCAGCTATGAGGTCTTCATGGGCCTCTCGCTGATGGGCGTGGTCGCGATGGCCGGATCGTTCAACCTGCGGGAGATCGTCGATGCCCAAAAGGATCTCTGGTTCGTGGTGCCGCAGTTCCTCGGCTTCGCGATCTTCATGGTCGTCGGTCTCGCGGAAACCCATCGCCTGCCCTTCGACATGCCGGAGGCCGAGAGCGAACTGGTGGCGGGTTACCATGCCGAATATTCCGGGATGAAGTTCGGGATGTTCTTCGTCGGCGAGTACATCGGCATCGTCCTCGTTTCCGCGCTGATGGTGGTGCTGTTCTTCGGGGGCTGGCACGGCCCCTGGCTCCCGCCGCTGGTGTGGTTCGCGCTGAAGACCGGTGCGTTCCTCTTCCTGTTCATCCTGTTCCGCGCCGCGCTGCCGCGGCCGCGTTACGACCAGTTCATGGCTTGGGGGTGGAAGGTTCTCCTTCCGCTCACTCTTCTGAACATCGTGGTCACCGGTGCCCTGATCCTTCTCTTCCAAACCTGAGCCCACCGATGTTCAGCCACGTCCGCAGCCTGTTCCTGGTCTTCCGGCATCTCTTCCGGAAAAGCGTGACGATCCAGTATCCGGAGGAGAAGGCACGTCTCGCACCGCGCTACCGTGGACGCATTGTCCTGACCCGCGATCCCGATGGCGAGGAGCGCTGCGTGGCCTGCTACCTCTGCGCGGTGGCGTGCCCCGTCGATTGCATCGCCCTGCAAGCCACCGAGGACGACAAGGGGCGGCGCTATCCCGCCTTTTTCCGTATCAATTTTTCCCGCTGCATCTATTGCGGCTTCTGCGAGGAAGCCTGTCCCACCTACGCCATCCAACTCGTCCCCGATGTCGAGATGGCCGAGTACGACCGTCAGAAGATGGTCTATGAAAAGGAGGACCTGCAGATCGCGGGCGAGGGCAAATACCACGGCTACAACTTCTATCGCGTCGCCGGTCTGGCCATCGGCGGCAAGGACAAGGGCGAGGCGGAGAACGAAGCGCCGCCGGTCGATCCCAAGGACCTGATGCCATGACGATCCTCTTCCATCTCGCGTCCGGTATCGCGCTGCTGGCCACGCTGCTAGCGATCACCCGCGTCAATGCGGTGCACGCCCTGCTCTACCTGATCGTCTCGCTGTTGGCGGTGGCACTGGTGTTCTTCACCTTGGGCGCACCCTTCGTCGCGGCGCTGGAGGTCATCATCTATGCCGGAGCGATCCTGGTGCTCTTCCTCTTCGTGGTGATGATGCTCAATCTCGGGCGGGACGCGGAGGCGGTGGAGCGGGGATGGCAGCCGCGGAAAGCGTGGATCGGCCCCGGCTTGCTGGCGGCCTTCCTTCTCGGGCTGATGCTTGCGGGCATCGGCATGGACAAGACACTGGTGACCGGCGGCGCGGAGATCGGCCCGAAGGCGGTGGGGATTCTCTTGTTCGGCCCCTACCTCGTGGCCGCGGAACTGGCGGCCTTTCTCCTGCTCGCGGGCGTCGTCGGCGCCTCCCACCTGCGGCGGCGTGAGTATCAAAGCGAAATGAAAGACGAGCCATGAGTCCCGTTCCCATCGACCACGTATTGGTGATTGCCGCGATCCTCTTCGGGATCGGGCTCACGGGCCTGCTCGCGCGGCGCAACCTGATCTTCATGCTCATCTCCGTGGAGGTGATGCTCAATGCGTCCGGCCTTGCCTTCGTGGCGGCCGGGTCGCGCTGGGGACAGGCCGACGGGCAGGTGATGTTCCTCTTTATCCTGACGATGGCCGCGGCCGAGGTAGCGGTCGGGCTCGCCTTGATCCTGCATGTCCATTGGCGGAAACGAACGCTGGATTCCGATGTCGTGAACGAAATGAAAGGCTGACCATGCTAAACCTGCTCTGGCTGGTGCCGGCGCTTCCCTTCGCCGGTTTCCTGATCCTCGCGCTGCGCGGATCACGGATGCCGCGCGTGCTGGTGTCGCTGATCGGCTGCGGTTCGGTCGGCCTCGCGGCGCTGCTTTCGCTCGGGATCGCCGTCACCTTCCTGTCCGGTTCCGCGGATGTTTTCGAACAGAAGCTCTGGACCTGGTTCGACGTCGGCGGGCTGACACTGACCCTCGGCCTGCATCTCGATACGCTCTCGCTCCTGATGATGATGGTCGTGACCTGGGTCGCGTTCCTGATTCACGTGTACTCCACCGGCTTCATGGCGGAGGAGGAGGACGGCTTCAGCCGCTTCTTCGCCTACCTCAATCTCTTCGTCGGCGCGATGCTCGTGCTGGTGCTGGCGGACAGCCTGCCGATGCTGCTTTTAGGCTGGGAGGGCGTCGGTTTGTGCAGCTACCTGCTGATCGGCTTCTGGTACCGCGATCCGGTAAACGGCTTGGCGGCACGGAAGGCTTTCGTGGTCACCCGGATCGGTGACACGGCGCTGATGGTGGGCCTGTTCCTGCTCTTCCAACAGCTTGGAACGCTGGACATCGGTGAGGTGCTTCGCGTGGCAGGTGAGCGCTGGAAGAGCGGCGATCCGATGGCGGTTACCGCCGCGGCATTGATCCTTGGCGGAGCCGTCGGCAAGTCCGCGCAACTGCCGCTGCAAACGTGGCTTCCCGACGCGATGGCCGGACCCACGCCAGTCAGCGCGCTGGTCCATGCCGCAACGATGGTGACGGCGGGCGTTTATCTCATCGCGCGCATGCACGGCATCTTCCTGCTCGCGCCGGTGGTGATGACCATCGTCGCTGTAATCGGCGCAACCACGATGCTGCTGGCCGGATGTAGCGCGCTGGTACAGCACGACCTCAAGCGGGTGCTCGCTTATTCCACCATCAGCCAACTCGGCTACATGTTCCTGGCGCTGGGTGTCGGTGCGTGGACGGCGGCGATGTTCCACTTCATGACGCACGCCTTTTTCAAGGCGCTGCTCTTCCTTGCGGCGGGCGCGGTGATCCATGCGCTTCATCACGAGCACGACATGTTCAAGATGGGTGGCCTGAGGAAGCGGCTGCCGGTGGTCTTCTGGACTTTCCTGATCGGGGCCGCTTCGCTCGCAGCGTTGCCGCTGGTGACCTCCGGCTTTTACAGCAAGGAGCTCATCCTCTGGAGTGCCTGGGCCTCCCCGCAAGGTCATCCGGTCTTTTGGGCAGCGGGGGTAACGGGAGCTTTCATCACCGCGCTCTACACCGGCCGGATGGTCTTCGTGACCTTCTTCGGCGCGGCACGGACAAGCATCGGCCATGCTCCCGGCAAGAGCATGACGGTGCCGCTGTGCGTGCTCGCCGCGCTTTCGACCGTGGCGGGCTTCCTTGAGACACCGCACACGCTCGGGCACGTGCATATGCTCTCGGATCTGTTAGGTCGCTCGCTCCCGGCGTCCTCGTTCGAGGAACCATCCGCGCATGTGGAGCCCATGCTCCAGATCGTCGCGGTCGCGATCGTCCTCGCGGGAGTCGGCTTGGCGTGGTGGCTTTATGTGAAATCCCCACGACTTCCGGAACGCATCGCTTCCGGTGTGGGAGCACCGATTCGAAAATGGTGGCTCGCGGGGTGGGGCTTCGATGCCCTCTACGATCGCGTCTTCGTGCGTCCCCTGATTGCCCTCGCGAAGTGGAACTGCCGCGACTTCATCGATTCGATCTATGAGGGTTTAGCCCAGGTATTTTTCCTCGCCCACGTCCTGCTCAGCCATACGCAGACCGGCCGTCTGCGCTGGTATGCGGCCGGGATCTCCGTCGGAACCTCCATTCTGCTGCTGATCGCCCTTTTGCTCCGATGATGCTGCTCTGGGTCATTCTGATTCCCCTCGCGGGCGGCCTGATTTCAGGCCTGCTCGGCAATCGCAGTCCGGCAGCGGCGCGCTGGACCGCGTTGATCGCGATGCTCCTCGATGGCCTGGTCGCGGTGATGGCATGGCAGCAAGCGGACGGCGCGGCGAGCGGACGATGGGTGCTGACCTTCGAGCGGGATTGGATTCCCGCCGCCGGGGTCCGTTTCTATCTCGCGGTGGACGGCTTCAGCTTTCCGCTGGTGTTGCTGACGGTGTTCCTCGGCATCCTCGCGGTGCTCGTTTCATGGAAAGGGATCAAGGAGCGGGTCGGCTTCTTCCATTTCAACCTGCTGTGGGTGTTGGCGGGAACGCTCGGGGTCTTCCTCACGCTGGACCTGCTCGCGTTCTTCCTCTTCTGGGAGCTGATGGTGATCCCCATGTATCTTCTGATCGCCATCTGGGGCCACGAGCACCGGAGCCATGCGGCGATCAAGTTCTTCCTCTTCACCCAGGCCAGCGGCTTGCTAATGCTGGTCGCCATCGTCGGCCTGCATATCCTGCACGGCCGGGCGACCGGCAACTACACCTTTCGCTACGACGATCTGTTAGGAAACGGGATCGGCGGTCGCGCGGGATTCTGGCTGATGCTGGGCTTCTTCACGGCCTTCGCGGTGAAGCTGCCCGCCTTTCCTTTCCATCCCTGGCTGGCGGACGCACATACCGAGGCACCCACCGCGGGCAGCGTGATCCTTGCCGGACTGCTGTTGAAAACGGGGGCCTATGGTTTGGTGCGCTTCGTGGTCCCGCTCTTCCCGCAAGCCGCCGCGGAATTCGCCCCGATGGCGATGGCGATGGGTGTGGCGGGCGTGCTCTACGGCGCGATGCTCGCCTTCGCCCAGACCGACTTCAAGCGACTGGTCGCATACACCAGCGTCAGCCACATGGGCTTCGTGCTGCTCGGTGTCTTCGCTTGGAATGCGGTGGCCGTGCAAGGGGTGCTGATGCAGATGATCTGCCACGGGATCAGTACCGGTGCCCTCTTCATCATCGCAGGTGCCTTGCAGGATCGCATGCACACCCGCGACCTCGAACGGATGGGCGGCTTATGGTCCGTCGTGCCACGGCTCGCGGCCTTCGGCCTCCTCTTCGCTCTGGCCTCGCTTGGCTTGCCGGGGCTGGGGAATTTCGTCGGCGAGTTCCTCGTGCTCATCGGGTCGTTTCAGGTGAACCGGGTGCTCACGATTCTCGCGGCGCTGACACTGGTGGCCTCCGCGATCTATTCACTGCGGCTGGTTCAAAAGGCCTTTCACGGTGAAGTGCGGGAACGATGGGTCATTGCCGATTTCGGACGCTTGGAAATCGTGATCATGGCACTGCTCACTGCGGCGATCGTCTGGCTCGGCGTGGCACCGCAGCCGGTGTTCCGAATGTCGGAGTCCCCGATCCTGCGGATGCTGGAAGACGGTAGCGCGGCGGCGAAGGAAGGAGGCGGGCGGTGAGCAGTGGCGAATTCCAGGCCCTGCTGCCGCTGATGCTCCTCGCGGGCAGCGCGATCGCGGTGATGCTGGCCGCAGCTTTCCATCAAGGCCATGGAACCGCCGTCGGCGTCACTTTGGTTGGACTGGGCATTGTCTTCGCGTCGCTCTTCCGGGTGACTCCGCAACAGGTCGGTGATTTGTTATCGATCGACACCTACGCGCTCTTCTTCATCGGCCTCATCGTGCTCGTCGCGCTGGTGGTCACGGTGTTCTCGCACGGCTATCTGGCAAAGTTCCACCTGAAGCCGGAGGAATACTATATGCTGCTCCTGCTCGCGACGCTCGGGTCCTGTATCCTTGCTGCCAGCAACCACTTCGCCACCTTCTTCCTCGGCCTCGAGCTTTTGTCGGTCTCGCTCTACGTGCTGATCGGCTACGTCTTCCGTCGTACCACGTCGATGGAGGCGGCGGTGAAATACTTGATCCTCGCCGCGGCGTCGTCCGCCTTTCTGCTATTCGGCATGGCGTTGATCTACGCGGAGCTAGGATCGATGTCTTTTGGGGGTCTCGGCGTCGGATTTCAGGAAGGGATCGGCGGCAGCAAGCCCGCGATGATCGCGGGGACCGTGCTGATGCTCACCGGCATCGGCTTCAAGCTCGCCGTGGCGCCCTTTCACATGTGGACGCCCGACATTTACCAAGGAGCACCCGCTCCGGTCGGGGCCTTCGTGGCGACAGCTTCGAAGGGCGCGATGGTCGCGCTGCTCTTCCGTTTTTTCGGCGATTTCCCCGTCTTCCGCGACAATGCCGTGTTTACCGTTTTCGCCGTCGTGGCCGTCGCATCGATGACCATTGGCAATCTCCTCGCGCTGCGGCAGCGCAACCTCAAGCGCATCCTTGCCTACAGCTCGATCGCCCACCTCGGCTACATCCTCGTCGCCTTTCTGGCGGGCGGCAGCCGGGGACTCGAGGCGGCGACCTTTTACATCGTGGCGTACGCGCTGGCGACGCTGGGGGCCTTCGGACTGATCGGCGCCCTCGCCACGCGGGAAGGCGAGCCGGAATCCGTCGACGATTTCACCGGGCTCTTCTGGCAGCGCCCGTGGCTGGCGCTGGTGTTTTCCGCGTCGCTTCTGTCGCTCATCGGCCTGCCGCTCACCGGCGGTTTCTGGGGAAAGTTCCTCATCGTGACCGCCGGTGTGAACTCCGCCCGGTGGACGCTGGTGATCCTGCTGGTGCTGAACAGCGCGGCCGGCCTCTACTACTACCTTCGTATTCTCGTTGCCGCCTGCCGGACTCCCGATTTGCCAAGCTCGCTTCCCGCGCTCCGTTTCGTCGACTCCGCGCTGCTCGGCATCCTCGCGCTGCTCACTTTCATGCTGGGTGTCTATCCCGAGCCCCTCCTTCATCTGATCCGGTCCTTGGTCATGGCCGGAAATTCCTGAAATCCAATGGAAAACCCAACCCCAGACCGGATCATGCGATCTTGACCACTTCGCCTCTTTCGGGCTAATTTACGACCATGGAAACCCCTCTTTCTGAATTGATCCGGCACAAGGGGAGCCACGTCTGCCATGTAGCACCGGACGCCACTGTCGACGAAGCGGCACGGCAGATGGCTCGCGAGCGGGTCGGCGCCTTGCTTGTCATGCACGACGAGGAAGTCGTCGGCATATTCACCGAACGCGACCTCCTCAACCGGGTCGTCGCCGAAGGCATTTCACCCCGCGATGTCCGCATCCACGAGGTGATGACCAGCGAGGTCGTGGTGATCCGCCCCGGCCGGACGGTCCGCGAGGCCATGCAGATCGTGACTACCAAGCGCTTCCGGCATCTGCCGGTGGTCAAAGACGGTCACCTTCTCGGCATGGTCTCCAGCGGTGACCTCACCCGCTGGATCGTCGCGGAGGAGGAAGGTGTGATTCACACCCTGATGGACTACATCTACGGCACCTATCCGGCCTGAGAACCGGGAGCGATGCATCTCCAGCAAGGAAGCCCGGGATCGCTTGGCAAGTTGCCAAAGCGATCCGGGAATTCCGACAAACAGATCGGAAGCGATCACTTCCATTCCCGCGTTGTTGCGCGCCAGCGGGTCGTCCCTTATGATGACATCGGCTATGAAGGTACCGCGGGCCATGGCTCCGGCGGATGCCTACCGCGAGGTGGGCAAACACGTCCTGATGGACGGCTTCGGCATCGCGCTGGATCTGGAGAAAAGCCATGGCTCCCGGCTCGTTGACGCCTCGCGCGGGCGCGAGCTGCTGGATCTCTACGGCTGCTTCGGCTCCCTGCCGATCGGCTTCAACCACCGGTATTTCGACCAGCCGGAGGTCTGCCACGAGCTATTGACCGCGGCGCGGAGCAAGGTCGCGAATTCGGACGTGTACTCGGCGCTCTATGGGGAGTTCGTTCATGAGTTCCGGCGGCTGGCCGGACTGCCGCCGCTGGAACGCTTCTTTTTCATCGAGGGCGGAGCGCTGGCGGTCGAGAACGCCCTGAAAGCGGCGATGGATTGGAAGGTGCGGAAGAATCTCGCCGCCGGACGGGGCGAACGGGGCACGGGGATCATCCACTTCGAACGCGCCTTCCACGGGCGCAGCGGATACACCTTGAGCTTGACCAATACCGACCCGGTGAAGACTGCCTATTTCCCGAAGTTCGCGTGGCCGCGGATGCCGGCACCGGTCCTGGATTTCTCGCTGCCTCCCGCCGCACGGGAAAAAGAGGCCGCGAGCCACGAAGCTCGCTGTGAAAGGCTCTTGCACGATCTCCTTGAACAGCAAGGCGACGATCTGGCGGCGATCATCGTCGAGCCGATCCAGGGCGAAGGAGGCGACCGGCACTTCCGCGGCGAGTGGCTGCGCACGCTGCGCCGTTTGTGCGACGAGAACGAGGTCCTGCTGATCTTCGATGAAGTGCAGACCGGCGGCGGCACGACCGGCCGGATGTGGTGCTGCGAGCACTTCGGGGTGAAGCCGGATCTGTTGGCCTTCGGCAAAAAAACACAGGCCTGCGGCGTGATGGCCGGACCGCGGCTCGATGAGATCAGCGACAATGTATTCCGGCTCACCAGCCGCATCAATTCCACCTGGGGCGGCAGCCTGGTGGACATGGTCCGGGCAACCCATTTCCTGCGGATCATCGAGGAAGAAAGGCTGCTCGAGAGCGCGGCAGGGGTCGGCAATCTCTTTCTCCAAATGCTCTGCGAGCTGGGGCAGCAGTACCCCTTTATCCAAGCCCCGCGTGGCCGCGGCCTGATGATCGCCTTCGATCTCCCGACAGGGAAGCTGCGCGATCGTTTCCATCGCGGGTTGTTCGAGCTGGATCTGCTCGCCTTGCGGGGCGGCGAACGGACCATCCGCTTCCGCCCTGCCCTTGACCTGCCGGAAGAAGCGGTCGGCGAAGCGATCGATATCCTGACCCGGCAGTGCCGGCGTATGGACAAACTCTAACCCGCCATGCACGCGCTGCTATCCAAGCTTGGCATCGGGGAGATGAACGCGGGAGTGTTCGACGGCAGTTGGCATGGCAGCGGTCAGGTGATCGTGCCGATTTCGCCCGTCGATGATGCGCCCCTCGGACAAGTACGGGAGGCCACCGTGGCCGAGTGCGAAGAAGCCATCGAGCTGGCCCAAGAGGCTTTTCTCGATTGGAGGGAAACGCCGGCACCGGTGCGCGGCGAAACGGTCCGGCGCTTCGGCAACGCCCTGCGCGCGACGAAGCCGGATCTTGCGAGATTGATCACCGTGGAGATGGGAAAGATCCTCGCCGAAGCCGAGGGCGAGGTGCAGGAGATGATCGATATCTGCGACTTCGCGGTGGGACTCTCGCGGCAGCTCCACGGACTCACCATCGCCTCTGAACGTCCGAAGCATCGCCTCATGGAACAGTGGCACCCGCTGGGCGTGGTGGGCGTTATCTCCGCTTTCAATTTCCCGGTAGCAGTGTGGTCATGGAATAGCGCGCTCGCCCTCGTGTGCGGGGACGCGGTCGTGTGGAAGCCATCGCACCGGACGCCGCTTTGCGCCATCGCCGTGACGCACATCGCGGAAAAGGTTTGCCGCGAAACCGGAGCGAATCCTGCCATCTTCACGCTGCTCTGCGGAGGCCCGGAAATCGCCGGAACCGCACTGGCGGCGGACCCGCGCGTGCCCCTCGTTTCCGCGACCGGCTCCTGCTCCATGGGCCGCAAGGTGGGGCAAGCTGTCCATGCCCGGCTGGGGCGGACGCTGTTAGAACTGGGAGGCAACAATGCGGTGATCGTCGCCCCGAGCGCTGATCTCGAACTCGCCTTGCGGGCGATCTTCTTCGGTGCGGTCGGCACCGCCGGACAACGCTGCACTTCGACCCGGCGAGTCATCGTTCATGAGTCCGTGGAGGAAGAACTGCGCCGACGTTTGTTAGACGCATACGCCTCGGTACGCATCGGCAATCCGTTGGAAAGTGGGACGGTGATGGGACCGTTGATCCATCGCGATGCCGTGGCAGCGCTCTCACGGGCCAAGCGGCGTGTCATCGATGAAGGCGGGGAGATCCTGTACGGTGGCGATCCGCTGGAAGCGATGGGATCCTGCTACGCGACGCCCTGTCTCGCGTCGTCCCGGGCTGACATGCCGGTGGTGCGGGAGGAAGTCTTCGCGCCCTTGCTGCACCTGATGAGCTACCGGGATTTCGAGGAAGCCCTGGCCTGGCACAATGACGTGCCGCAGGGACTGAGCTCCGCCATCTTCACGAATGACTTCCGCGAGGCGGAGCGCTTTCTCAGCGTGTGTGGCAGCGACTGCGGCATCGCCAACGTCAATGCAGGCACCAGCGGTGCGGAGATCGGCGGTGCCTTCGGCGGGGAGAAGGACACCGGCGGCGGTCGCGAAAGCGGCAGCGATGCCTGGAAAAACTACATGCGGCGCCAGACCTGCACGATCAACTACGGTGATACCCTGCCTCTGGCACAGGGCATCCATTTCGGAGAACCCCCATGAACGCTGAACAACGATTCGATTGGCCCGTGTGCCATGAGGCGGAGGACTATCTGCTGGCGCGGATGGATGAATTCCTCGCCCGCAATTCTTTCGCGCGCGAGCTGACCAAGCGCATGTCCGAGGAAACCGGCACCTTGCTGATCGATTGGACGGACTATCTCGTCCTGGGCACCGATGCGGCACCGGATCTGCAGCCCCTCGGATTCCGGCCGGACTCAACGGCGGAAACTTCCACCGGACAGGAAGCGTGGTATCACCCGGAAGCGATGGTGCCGCGCGTGATCGTGGAAAAGGGACGCGGCTATCGGCCGGACATTCTGGCGATCCATGTCGAGAGCATCACGGACTTCATGGCCGTGCATGGCATCAGCGCGGGGGTGGAAGGCGAGCCGTTGAGCCGGTTCCGCCGGGTGCTCGCGGCACGGGAAGGTGATACCCGTTTCCATGTGGTCGAGCGCCGTGGCTATCGAGGCTTTCTCCGGGAAGCGGCCAACGCCGGAGCACGGCTCAATTTATTGAAAGCCTCCGAACTTTGGCAAACCCGGCGGCGGCGCTTCGACGATGCGGCGGAGGGCTTTGCCTTCTCCCTCGGACTGATCGACCAACTGATCGCCATGGTCGGCCGCGACCTGACCTGTCACGTCGTGTTCGATGGGGAACGGCGCTTCTGGCAGCGCCGCAACCGCGCGGCCCGGGTCCAGAAAGCGCGGCAGGACCAGCTCGGTCTTGGTTGGGCGAATCACGACCACCATACGTTCCGCAGCTCGCGCGAGAGCTTCGTGCAACTGATGGCGGTGATGGACAAGCTCGGCTTCAACCGCCGCGAGCGCTACTACGCGGGCGAGCAAGCCGGCTGGGGGGCACAGATCATGGAGCAACCGGTGGAAGGCATCGTGGTGTTCTGCGATCTGGATTTGCAACGGGAGGATGCGGAGACGGATTTCTCCCGCCGGCCTCTGCCCCGATCCTCCAAGCTGGGCACGGTCGGGCTCTGGGTCGGCCTGCATGGGGAGAGCTTCCTCGATGCGGGCATGCATCATCTGGAGTGCCGCTTCGATCATGCGCTGCTACGCGAGCAACTCGCGGCCGAAGGCATCGGCACGATGAAGCCGTTCTCCGATTTCCCCTTTCTCAAGCAGGCCTTCACCGAAGGCGAACGCTGGCAGGTCCGGCCGGAACGCGCGCGGCGCTTGCTGGAGGAGGGCTGGATCGATGAAGCGCAATGCCGGACCTTCATCGAGGAAGGAGCCATCGGCAGCCATCTGGAAAACCTGCAACGCAAGGGCGGTTTCAAGGGTTTCAACCAGCAATCGGTGAGCGCCATCATCGCGGCCACCGATCCGCGCTTGCAGGCACGACACTGATCTTCCGCCACCCCCTCTTTGTCACGACCATGAATCCGTTTCGACCACGCCACCGCCGGGCCGTCTTCTGCCATGCAGTCGCCGCACTGCTGTTGGTCGCAGGGAGCGCGCAGGCGGAACCACCGGAGAAAACCGCCATGAACCTGAAGATTACCAGTACTGCCTTCCATGAAGGCGAAACCATCCCGGTCAAATACACCTGCCAGGGAGACGATATCTCCCCGCCGCTGCAATGGACGGGCGCACCCGCCGACACCAAGAGCTTCGCGCTCATCTGCGACGATCCCGATGCCCCGGCGGGAACATGGGTGCACTGGGTCATCTTCAATCTTCCCGCCGGCACCACCGGGCTGCCCGAGAAGATGGCGAAGACGGAAGCGCTCCCCGATGGCGCAGCGCAGGGAATCACCGACTTCAAGCGCACCGGCTACGGCGGCCCCTGTCCGCCGCCCGGCAAACCGCACCGTTATTTCTTCAAGCTCTATGCCCTAGACACCGTGCTGCCGCTGAAGCCGAAAGCAACCAAGCAGGAACTCCTGCAAGCGATGAGGGGCCATATCTTGGCCGAAGGGCAGATGCTTGGCACGTATCAGAGGCGGTAGCGCCGGGCTGGCGTCTGGAAAAACGCGCGTTGCGGTTCTGCAAAGTGCACGCGACGCCGTGCAATCCAATCGACCGGAGCACCCCACGCTCTCCACGGATCCTTATTCCTCAATGGCTTGAGCAGCCAGGAAGATCGGCACGCTGCGAGCGAGATCACCCGCATGAAGGCGAATACGACTCTTGATTTCATCCGGAGCAGGACCCGTGCGGGAGTTCTGGGCATCTTCGTTTCTGCGGCTGCATTCCCCGTCTTCGCCGCAGATCCACCGAAGACTGTCAGTCCGGACTCCAAGCCCGTGCAGGACGAGTCCTCCAAAGCCGGCAAGGATTCCCGACCGGTGAAAGACTCCTCGCCGGCGTCCGGGAAAGACTCTCGGCCGGTCCGGGATGCAGACCAGCAGGCCAATGAGCGCGCTCAGGATACTCCTCTGGATACGACGCCGGTGGACGATAGCAGCGGGAAGGCCAACCAGAAATCCACCCGGGTTGAAGATGGATCGAAAGCCGCCGGCAAGGACTCCTACAAGGTGGATGATTCGAACATGAACAAAGCGTCTGGAGATGCGCGGCGCACTTCGGATAGCTCCCAGAAAGCGGGACCCGATGCCACGGAGCTGGAAGACGCAAACCGGGACAAGGCCAACCCCGCTTCCAGGATCACCTCCTCCCTCGCCCGGGCACGACAGGCCGGGCCACCCCCGGCGGTTCCAGATGAGCCGACCGCCTTTGAGAGTGAAACCGCGGTACGCGAGGCGATGACCGAAGCCGAAGCGGCCGTTCGGCTGAGCAAACTTCAGATTACCCGCCCGGAGGAAGCCAACCGGATCATCGAGGGAATCCTCTCAGCCGGTGGCGCGGTGTCGGTGGCCGAGCAGGCGCGCGGGAAGGCGCTCGCCGATGCCGCGATGAAGGCTGCGGCAGAGGTTCCCGAGGGGATGCAAACGGAGGTAACGGCATATCTACGGGACCGGCTGCGCGGCCAACTCGCGACCGATCAGAAGGCGCCGGAGTTCTTTCGCGCGGATGACGGCAGCCCGACCTTGATCCCCATAACGGACACCCAACGCTTCTACCACGAGGGCTGGCGCTACGTTTACTTCCACTCGAAAACCTCCATTCCCGCCATCTTGCTTGCCAATGCATCGCTCGGCACCGTGAAGCTACAGACCGCCGCGCAAGCAGCCCGAACCTTTGCACCGGGCGAAGACCAATTGGCGGTGCTCCCGGAGGCATATCGGGTCGCGGATTCTTGGGTGATCTCTTATCCGGTCAGCAAAAAGAGCATGATCAGCAGCGGTGACATTGTCTTCCGGCGGGGTTCGACCCAGATCGCCGATTCCTACGGTTACGAATCGGTTCAGCTGATGGCGGAGGCGATGAAAGACTCCTCCCTGGCGGACGAAAAGTTCGTGGTGGAATGCCACACTTCGGCGGACGGCTCCTTCGAGGAAAATCAAATGCTCTCGCAGCAGCGCGCGGAGGCGGTTGCCCGCGAGATGGTTCGCAATGGCGTCTCGCCCGGGCAGCTGATTCCCGTGGGGTATGGCAAGGCGGAAGCACTGCATCCCGCGGACGCGCCGGAAGAGATGAAGAGTCAAGATCGCAGGGTGATCGTGTTTCGTTTGGGTGACCCTGGCGCAGCCCCCTGAAGTCTTGCGGGAACCCGTGCCGCGATGGAATTCTCCCGAATTCCCTAGACCACGGCACGGAGGGGCATAGTGTTTCCAATGCCATGAAATCCTCCTCTTTTGATGAGATGGCCATGGCGGCCGATCTCAGCGAATGCGAGTCGAACGTCCTGCGAAGTCATCTGCAACGCCACGGGATCACGCACCTGACCCTTGAGATCCTCGGCGACCGATCCCACGAACTCTGGAGAACCATCGGGGATCACGGGATGCACCGCCCCCCTCGTGGTCCGGAGATCACCCAATGCCTTCCCAAGGTGAGGTCCGGAGCGATCAGGTTATACAACCAAGCGGTGGCCGACGGTATCGATATGGTCGAGGTCCAAGGATTCAGCCAGCCTGCCTGAGCTATATCCAAAGTGCTCCTCTCCCAGGAGGTCCGGACGGGCGCGTTCATGCAAAACGCCCTCGAACTTCGCAAATAGAGAGCGGTTATGCGCGCCATGCCCTGCCAAACACTTTTGGCCTAAATACGATAATCGTCATATCTCCTGAAGGTTACCACGACCAACCGCAAGTCCGGCACGGTGCTAGCAAGAAAGGGATCGCAACAAAAAACCAAATGCCATGAAAACCATCCCTCAAAAAGTTGTGATTGTTGGAAGCGCCTTTCTCTCTGCATGGATGACCATGGCCTTGGTCGCATGTGACGTGGACGAGTTCGAAGATGGCGAACTTCCGGACGTCAAAATGAAGGTTGATGGTGAAGCCAAGCTTCCCAAATACACTGTCGACATCCCGAAGGAAGAGGCCAACGACCCGAACAACACCAACGCCGGGAAGTAATTCATTCCAGTCCTTTCATCGTGAGAGGCCTGCATCAGCTGAAGCCGGCCTCTCGGCTTCTATCAGCAGCGGGCTCTACGCCACCTCTAGTATGACGACTGCCAGATTACCGAGCCTTTGATGCAAAGGTACAACGAAATGCCACCCCTCCAAGGAGGAAGGGGTGGCGCTTTTCGTCCCTCAAAAGGGTGTTAGAAGTTGAACCGGATGCCGCCTCCGACCCCGACGTCGTCGAGGTCGTCGATGTTCGCACCGAAGATGCTCACGTCATCCATCCACATGTACCGGGCGCCTCCGTAGATTTCGAAATTCGGGGTCACATTGTAGACCAAGCCGGCGAAGCCTTGGGCAGTGAAGACCCAATCGTCATCGCTCGCGAGCCCGGCATTGATATCGATGCTCGACGCACCGGCACCGACGCCGACGTAGAGGCCGAATTTCTCCGTAAAGGAGTACTCATATTTATAGTTGAGGGTGATGGGAACCACATCGAGATCGATGTTCACGGGGAACACGAACTCTTCCTCACCGAGCCAGCCGGATTCAAGGAACAGCGCCGAACCATTGCCGAAGTCGTAGCCAAAGTGGCCATTGTAGAAGGGCTCTTCGGCATCCAACATATAATCCACGCCACCACCGAGGAACCAGTGGGGATGGCGGTCATCCACTGGCATCTGGGTGGCAGTGGTGGTAGTGGTCATCTCCGCTTCGCCACCCATTAGGATGGAGGGAAGGCCGAGGGCGACGGCCATGGTCAGGGTAATAGTCTTTTTCATAGGCATACTAACTGTTACGAAAGAGCGTTCATTCGTCAAGTTGCTTAACGACCCGCATCCACCGGTCCTTTGTCCTTCAAAAATGACTAGCTTGAAAGGACATGAAACTCTGCACGGGCCCAACGGCAAGGGCCTGCTCCGCCGGAAAAAGATCACACATTCTTATTATATATATATATTCAAAACCACCCATCCAACAACCCGCGGCCAAAAACCGGCGCCGTTCTTCGGCCGCGTCGTTAGGAGCTCGGATAGTGTCGGCTTTGTTGCATTCATCCGAGCTCGTTCATTTCCTGGTTCCGTCCGGGAATCTCCAACAAAGAGCCGGAATCCGGAGGATTGCTTCCGTCCCCAGCATCTGTCATCTATAGGTTCCAACGCCACTATCGACGGCTTCCACGTGAAGAAAGTCCTCATCTTCCTTCCTCTCCTGCTGCTTCTCTTCTTCTTGAAGAAGGGAGTATGGACCGGCTCGAAGATCTTTCTCAGTACGCCGGAGATTCTCGGCGGACCCGTGCGCCTCAGCGATGAGCACGGCGATCGCTTGTATTACCTGACGAGCCAGTGGGAGAAGCGGATCAGCCGCAGCGGCGGCTTTCGCGGCAGCTCCAGCCGGCGGACGATCAGTTCGCTCAATGTCGACCTTTGGGCGGTGGACGCGGCGACCGCGCAGCCGGTCTTCCGCAAGCGCCTGAAGCGGGACAAGGTCAACGGCGACTCGGCCGCAATGGGGATGGAACAGGGCATCCTGTGGGCGCGGATTTCCGAACTAGTGGGCATCCGCTTGTCCGACGGGGCCATCGTGGCGGACAATGAGAAGATCGAGGCGCGCAATCCGAAGCTGGCGGGCCTGATGCCCAAGCCGCCGCAGGGCGGGATCTTCCTGACGGAGTCGATGCAGCCGCTGAAGTTCGATCCCATGGTCGGCATGATCGTGAGGCTGGCCGATGCGCGCCAGGTGCGGATCGATCCGCTGACCTTGGAGGCGACGCCGTATGTCCCGGACCCCGAAGGAAAGAAGCTGGTGATGACAGATCGGGACGGCCCCGAGAAAACACTCCCGCGGGTGGCCGTGGAGCGACCGAGCAACGGGATGGATTGGCGGGCGATGGTGCGCGGTCTCGCGATCGAGCGGCCCGACGGCGGAAAGGAGTGGCTGGGCCTTCTTGCCGAATCCGAGCTCAGCGCGGCGAAAGAACGCAAGACCATCAGCAATCAAATGGACTTCAGCGAACCCCGGCGTCACCGGCTTTATCGTGCGCAGTTGAAGCCGATCGAGGATTTCTTCGGCCCGCGCCTGCAGTTCCTGGATCCGGTGGCGCTGCCGGAAGGGCCGGAATTCCTCATGGCCGGGCTGCTCACTCGGGGGCCGGGAAGTTGGGACGAACAGACAGCGCTGTGGCGACGCGAACCGGACAGCGTGTTCGTGCTGTCGCGCGACCGGCTCGGCGAGGAGGGACGCTTGCAGCTCGCCCGTGTCGCCGGTCCGGCGGGCCGTCCGGTGTGGGCCACGGCGCTCCCGCTTTCCGCCCTGAGTGCCTGGTTTCCCGGCGAACGCCACGCGCTGATGCTGGGGCCGGATCCGTCGGCGACCCGTTCGCCGATGGCCGAAGAAGGCGAGAATCCTGTCCTGCAGATCGTCACGATCGACCTCGATACCGGCACCCTGAACTCCTTCAATCCCGACCTGCATCGCGACTGGCCGGTTGAGGAAGCTCCCAAGCCCACGCCATGAACCCATCTCCCCTCTCCCGCCCGGCTCGCGTGCTGATCCTCTGCGCAAGCGTGTTCCTCGCCGCATGCAAACCCGGCGGAGAATCCGGCGCAGCTCCGGATGAAAAGGCGGCCACCGAAGCGGTGACGGCGGCGGACGCCTTCCTCGTACTACCGGGCGACTACGCGCAATCAACGATGGTGGCCGATCTCGAAGCGCGCTTCGGCAAGGCCAACGTGCGCCGGGAAACCGGACCGGAGCCGCGCGTCGTCTTGTTTCCGGACGACCCGACCCGCCGCGCCTACGTCACCTTCCACGAGGCGGAGGCTTTCAAGGACTTGGCCCGCATTTCCGTGACCGATCCCGGTTCGCGCTGGCGCGGCAAGCACGGCGTCCATGTGGGGATGACCTTTGCGAAGCTGCGGGAACTCAACGGCAAACCTTTCTTCTACAGCGGCTTCGACGAGCAGGAGCGCGGCCAGGTCCACGACGGCTGGAGCCCTTCACTCAGCGACGACGATGCGACCCTCGGCGCCTTCGATGTAGGCGAGAACGACCACCTTTATTTCGACGTCGAGCTCGGCGTGGGTGATTCCTCCCGGATCAAGGCGGCATCCGATCTACCCGCCGATGAGAACCTCTCGAGCGACGACCCGCGTTTCCCCCGCTTGGGCGAGCTGATCGTCGTGACCGGGATCGGCGCGAGCAGCAGCTTGGACGATGAGTGGGAGTGACCCGGGTGAAGAAGCGGAATGGGGAACAAACGAAAAAAGCGCTCCGTGGTGGAGCGCTTGCTTTTCGTCACAACCCTCTCGGAGAGAGGATGGTGGGCAGGGCTGGATTCGAACCAGCGAAGTCGTAAGACAGCAGATTTACAGTCTGCCCCGTTTGGCCGCTCCGGAACCTACCCTTTGTGTCGGCGGGGACGGAGAACTAGGGGGGAGGGCCGGATTTGGCAAGGGAAAATCCCCATTTGTTAGAGCCCGTTTGCCCGCTCCTTTCCGCCCGCCTACCAGAGCGTTCGTCCTCCGTTGACAATCAATGTTTGGCCGGTGAGGAAGGAAGATTCATCGGCGGCGAAAAAGGTGACTGCGTGAGCGATATCGGATGGTTTTCCCCAGCGTCCGAGGGGGATAGTGGAGAGGTAGTGTGCCTTCGCCTTTTCCGAGACGTCGTCGTGGCGCTCGACCGGGATCCAGCCGGGAGCGACGGTGTTCACGGTGATGCCGTGGGGCGCGAGTTCATTGGCCATCGAGCGGCTCCAGCCGATCTGGCCGCCCTTCGCGGCGACGTAGGCACTGAATTCGGCCACCCCGGCGTGGAAGACTTCGCTGGTGATATTGATGATGCGGCCGCTCTGGCGTTCCTTCATCCGGGGAATGAGGCGTTTCGCGAGAAGGAAGGGGCTCTTGATGAAAGCATCCACCATCGACTGGTGTTCTTCCCAAGTGTAGTCCTCCAGCTTCTTCATGGGCTGAAAGGGGGTTGCGTTCGCGACCACGATGTCAACCGGGCCGAAGTGGGCTTCGATCTCGCCCGCCATGCGGTTGATTTCCCCTTCATCCGTCACGTCGCCCGAGACGAGCATCGCGTCCCCGCCCCCGGCGCGGATCCCCGCCACCACGGCCTCCCCCGCTTCGCGATTGACGAAGGAGTTCACGACGGTCTTGGCCCCGGCGGCAGCCAAGGTTTCGGCGATGATGCGACCGAGGCCGCGGCTGGATCCGGTCACCCAAGCGACGCGGCCGTCCAGGCGGAATGGGATTTTCACTACGGGCATGTGGATGGGTTTGTAACGGGCACCTCTTACGCGGCCAAGAGTCAACCGCGTTTCAAAATGTCAGAAATAGCGATTTGCCCGCAATTTCTGTCAGGGTTTCAATGGTAACCCGCCAAATGAGTGAGGAATCTGAAAGTCCCACGGCCTGAGTGACCTGGGGGCTGGCGAATTTTCGACCTCCCGGCGGATCCGGATGAGATGATGGATTTGATCAAAAGCACCGCCAGGAGGGAACTCGCCGTGCCGCTCTTCCAGCAGCTGCTGGAGATTCAGCGGGAAACGGGTGACCCGCTTGATTTGCGTGCCGCATTCCCCCGGCTGGCAACGGGCCTGGACGGCGAAAAATCCCGGTAAATCCGGGGTTTTCTGGTTTTCAGGGCCGGGGGCGACCTCCTAGCGTGCGCGCCATGGCCATCGATGTGTCCTTGCTCGCCCGTGTCTGTGAAGCCCCCGGCGCGCCGGGATTTGAGAAGCTCATCCGCGAACTCGTCCTGAAGGAGATCGAGGGTCTCGCCGACGAGGTCCGCGTGGACAACATGGGCAACGTGGTGGCCCTGAAAAAGGGACGCTCCTCCGCGAAGCGCGCGATGGCGGCGGCGCACATGGACGAGATCGGCTTCATCGTCACCCACGTGGATGACAAGGGCTTCGTCCGTTTCAATCCCCTCGGCGGCTTCGACGCGAAGACGCTCACCTCCCAGCGCGTGATCATCCACGGCAAGAAGGACGTGCTCGGTGTGATGGGCTCCAAGCCAACCCACATCATGCAGCCGGAAGATCGCAACAAGCCGGCGAAGATCACCGACTACTTCATCGATACCGGCCTGCCGAAGAAGGAAGTCTCCAAGTTCATCGAAGTCGGCAATGCCGTCACGCGCTGGAGCCCGCTGCTTGAGCTCGGCGAATGCGTGAACGTGAAGTCGCTCGACAACCGCGTGTGCGTCTTCCTGCTGATCGAGGCGCTGCGGGTCTTGCAGAAATCGCGCAAGAAGCCCGCTTACGATTTCTATGCCGTCTTCACCGTGCAGGAGGAAGTCGGTCTGCGCGGCGCGAATGTTTCCGCGCTCGATATCAAGCCGGACTTCGGTTTCGGCCTCGATACCACCATCGCCTACGATGTCCCGGGATCCACGCCGCAGGAGCGATGTACGGCGCTCGGCGAGGGCGCGGGCATCAAAATCATGGATAGCTCCGTCATCTGCGACTACCGCATGATCGCCTACATGAAGAAGACGGCGGACAAGCATAAGATCAAGTGGCAGCCGGAGATCCTCGCCGCAGGAGGGACCGATACCGCGGGGCTCCAGCGCATGGTTCCCGGAGGCTCGATCGCAGGAGCCGTTTCCGTCCCGACGCGGCACATCCACCAGACGATCGAGACGGTCCACAAGAAGGACCTCCAGGCTTCCATCGATCTCCTCGTCGCCTGCGTCTGCGAGTTGGACAAGGGAGATTGGAAATTCTGAGCGCGGTCCCCGCACCGTGTTTTATCCGGACGGTCCCAGCGGATTTGACCTTTGGGGTTCAGCCCGCTTTGTTGGACACAGTTCATGAGACCGGTCGTGCTGCTGCCTTTCGCCGTGTCGGCTGTCGCCGTCGCGGAGCCGAAGCTCGACTTCGCGTACGGCATCCTGGCCGCGCAAAGAGGTGATCAGGTCGCCTCGGCGGCCTTGATCGAGAAGGCGCGCGCCGCCGACCCCGATTCCTATGCCTTGGTGAGCCGGGTGGCGGAACAGAAGCGGGGGGCGGGCGATCTCGAAGGGGCTTCGACGCTCTACCGGGAGTTCGCCAGCGGACACCCGGAGCGCTTGGATGCGCAATTGGTCTATGCCGATTTCCTGCGGAACGCCTCTCCCGACGATGACTTCGCGGCGAAGATGGCGCGCGATACCTTGGAAGGGGCGCTCAAGAGATTTCCTGGAGACCTTTCGATCCGCAGCCGGCTTTTCCGGATTTACGAGGGCCTCGAGCAGCGGGACCGCTCGACCGCTATTTTTGAATCGCTCGCCGCGCCGGATGCGAGTGGCCACGAGACGATGATGGCGCTCGACATGGCGCGGACCTTGTTTCCAAAGGATGATGAGGCTTCGCGGAGCCGGGTCGATGAGCTCCTGAAGAGCGCCTGTGCCCGTACTCCTGCCAACCCGACCCTCGCCCGCGCCGCCAGCGAGCATTTCCGGACGACGGGCAGGCTCCCGGAGGCGGTCGAAATCCTGACCGCACACGTGGCTGCGGCTCCTTCTTCGCTGGAACTGCGGACGCGGCTCGGAATCCTCCAGCTCGCCGCGGAGAAACCGGCGGAGGGAGAGAAAACCTTGCTTGAGGTGCTGGCCATCGATCCCCGGCAGGCCCTTGCCCATCAGACGCTCGCAAAACTCTACCGGAAGCAGGGCCGGGTGCCGGTGGCACTTCCCCACGCGGCGGAGGCGCTGAAAATCCGTGGCGGGGACCCGTCGGAATTCCTCGAACTCGCGGAGGAATTCCTCGCAGCGGATCTACCGCGGGAGGCCCGCTTGCTTCTGGAAAAGGCCGTATTTTTCAACCAATCCGACGCGACGCTGGCGGTGAAGCTCGCGGTGGCTGCCCACCGGGACCCGGAGACCCGGGATCGTTCGTCGCTGCTGTTCCGGCAGGCGGAGAATCTTTCCGGGAAGGATGGCCCGGCCGGAGATCCGGTGTTCCTGCAGGAGTTTGCGGAAATCCTTCTGGAGGACGGCCAAACTTCTGCCGCCGAAGAACGGCTGCGGGCCGCGATTCGCGCTTTTCCGGCCGAAAAGCGGAAGGAAACCGCCGCGGCCCTGCGCCGGCTGGCTGGCATTTGGCAGAAGGAAAAGCGGAATGCGGAAGCTGCCGACTCGCTGCTCCAGCGCGCGGATTCACTTGATCCCCGCTAGATGTTAAGGGGTTGCAGGCCGCGCGGAGTCAGGGTATAGAGCGCCGGCCAGCCTGTCCCATGAATCACTCTTCGTCACTTTTGAGCGTGCTTGCGAGCGTGCTCGCCCTGTTTCTCGCCAGTTGTGCCAACAAGTCCGTGACCCTCGGACCTGATGGGAAGCCGATCGATTCCCAAGGCAAGCCGGTGAATCCTTTCCCGCCGGGCACCTACGAGCATTTCAAGGCGGAGCCGAACTACCCGAAGACGATGAACGTCTGGAAAAACGAGGAGCTGCTGGCTTCGACGACTCCGGAAAACTCGCGGATCCTCATTTCCCTGCCGCTCCAGCGGGGATTCCTGATGAAGGGCGAGGAAGTGGTGATCGACTATCCGGTTTCAAGCGGAGTCCCATCCCGCCCCACACCTCCCGGCAACTACAAGATCCTGGAGAAGCTGGTGGACAAATCTTCCAACAGCTACGGCAAGGTCTTCGACGCCGAGGGCAATCAGGCCGACGGTGAAACGCCGAAGGAAGTCCCGGAAGGCGGCAAGTTCACCGGTGCGCCCATGCCTTACTGGATGCGGCTTACCTGGGATGGTGTCGGCCATCACATCGGGCCCATCCCCCGCTCCCGCAGGGCTGCCTCGCACGCCTGCATCCGCGGCCCGCGCGCCGTGATGCCGATCGTCTACGGCAAGGTGAAAATCGGCACGCCGGTTTCAGTCCAAGAGTGAGCAGCCAGCTCGTTTCAAAAGATCACGAAAAAGCCCCGTCTGCGATTCGCGGACGGGGCTTTCCGTTTAAAGGGGATCTTTACTCTTCTTCCTCGATGAAGGTGTCGTGGCCTTCCTTTTTCTCACCTTTCAGGGAGTCGACGAGCTTGGCGACGGTGTCCAGATCCTTGGCGATGAAGGCCGACTCGACTTCGCAGAGGGAGACGAAGAGCTTGCCCATCTGGGTGCGGTAGCCGACGAGGGCTTTCTCCTTCGGTTCACCGGCTGGCATTTTCTCGATCAACGCGGGGACCAGCGGGATGGCCTTGAGGACGGTGCCCTGGGCTTCGCGGGCTGCGGCCGCTCCTTTGGCTGCATCCGTTTCGCGGCGAAAGGCCTTGTAGGCGTCATCCAGCTTTTCCATTTCCTTGGCCAGAGGAGTGTCAGCTTCTTCGGCGCGAACCGGCAGCGGCATCACCAGGGTAGCCGCGAAGAGCAATGCAGGGAAAATCAGTTTCTTCATACGCACGCGCATACAGCGCGCCGCATGCCGTCCTGTCAAGGGACCGGAGATCCCCCTTTTCGCCAGTCCGGCGCCTCTCTTTCGTTCCGAAATCCTGCGTTCGCTCGTGATAATTTCGCCGGGGTCCGGCGCTTTCCGGGAGTGAAAGCAGCACTTCCTTTGACGCTCGTCGCCTTGTTGGTTGGCTGCCGCGCTGAGGAAGAGGGAACTTCAAACGATCTGAGCCTGCCAGGCATTGAGCAAGCTTTGAGGCTCAAAAAACCTCGAAGAGGTTTCCTCCTATAGCCCCGGGGTGAGCCGACGAAGGAGGCTCTCACCGGAGTTGGGATCGGAAAGATCATGAACCGCAACGCGGTTCCCTCGACGGAACGAGAGAGCGATTCGGAGTCCGGGGTCCATCCCGCCCGAGGGAACCTCTTTGAGGTTCGGGAGTCATCGCGGTTCTACCCAAGGGAGCCGCTCCTCCGTCGCGTCACCCTCGGGCTATATGAGGAACGGCGTTGCCGTTCTTTGAGGCACTGCGGCACCCACGTCTTGAGGAATGGAAGTCCCACTGCGAGGAATCGGACAAACGGCCGGTGGCTCGCTGGCGGGAGCCCGGGAATGCCCTTCGTTGCACGGATTCACCAAATCTTGGCTTCAGCGCTTTCGCTGATCCACTGCCATTCCGTATCGAGCAACAGATCCTGCGAATCGTAGTAGAACCAGTAGTAGCACTGCGAGGAGCCATCGGTGCCGAAATACCGTTCGAGCTTGGCGATCTGGCGGTTGATGCGGTTCTCGGCCCGGGCGGCGTAGCTGCGGACCACCCAGTCGGGCTCGGCTTCCCATCCTGCCGCCGGTCGGCCGAAGGCGGATTCAGCGGGACGGCGCAAGCTCTTCGCAACGTCCCCCCGGGTGGCCTTGCCAATCGGATAAACCTCCAGGAGCTGCTGGCGGCGCTTCTCCGCGTGGCTGAGGGAGGAATCCTGGGTCGCGCCACAGCCTGTGAGAACCACGCAGAGGCATAAAAGAATGAGGCGGGATGGTGCCATCCGTTGGGGCTAGCGAAGTCGCCAATGGCCGTCGAGCCCGGAGCCCTGATCCGCGCATTTTCTTCGCGGAATCAGGGCTTTGAGCGGCGGGCCGAAACTTCGCCTTTCCCCCCCGGCTCCGGCTTCCCAAACTCCGGGCCAGATGTCCGCACCGACGCTCACACCGATGATGGCGCAGTACCAGGCGATGCGCCGCTCGCTGCCTGCCGACGTGCTGCTCCTCTACCGGCTCGGGGATTTCTACGAGATGTTCTTCGAGGATGCGAAGACCGCGGCCCCGATCCTCAATGTCGCCCTGACCAAGCGGAACACGGTGCCGATGTGCGGCGTGCCCTATCACGCGGCGGACAATTACATCGCACGGCTGGTGCGGGCCGGAAAGCGCGTGGCGATCGCGGAGCAGACAAGCGAGCCGAAGCCGGGGAAAATCGTCGAGCGGGAGATCACGCGCATCATTTCCGCAGGCTCGGTGGTGGAGAGCCACCTGCTCGATGACCAGCGGCCGAACTATCTGGCGGCGGTCTTTCATCTGGGAAAGGCGCGCGGGCTCGCCTGCGTCGATCACTCGACCGGGGAATTCACGGTCGCGGAGTTCTCGGACCAGGCGCAGCTCGATGACGAGCTTGCGCGCCTGACGCCCTCCGAGCTCCTGGTTTCGGAAGAGCAGCTGGCGGTCTTCGGCGAACTTCCGGCATCGCAGCCTTACGATGGCTACGCTTTCCTGCCCGATCCCGCGCGGCAGATGCTGTGCGATCATTTCGGGGTGCATTCGCTGGATGGCTTCGGCTGTGCCGACGCGCACTCCGCGGTGGCGGCAGCGGGAGCGATCCTGCACTACCTGGTCCACCAACTCCGGCGCCCCTGCGACCACATGCGCTCGCTGCGGATGCGGGAGAACACCCGGCTGGTGTTGATCGATGCCGCCTCGCAACGGAACCTCGATCTCATCGATTCACGGTCGGGAAAGAAGCACACCTTGCTCGGCGCGCTGGATCGGACGAAGACGCCGATGGGTGCGCGCTTGCTGCGCGATTGGATTCTTCATCCCTTGCGCGATCGCGAGGCGCTCGGGGCGAGGCACGATTTCATTGCCGGGCTCTTGGAGCAGCCCTTCATCCTCTCGAAATGCCGCGAGTCGCTGCAGGGCATCCGCGACATCGAGCGCACCGTGGGACGTCTTTCGCAGGGTGCGGGAAATGCGCGTGATCTCCAGGCGCTTGCCATCTCGCTCGGCCATATCCCGGCGCTACAGGAGGATCTCGCCTGTCTGAACGTCCGGCCTGTGGAAGGTCTGAAGCCCTTTCCGGATCTCGTGGAGTTATTGGAGAAGTCCTTGGCCGACGAGCCGCCATCGAACCTCCGCGACGGGGGAATGATCCGCGACGGGCATTCGCCGGAGCTCGACGAATTGCGTTCGCTTTCGCGCGACGGGAAGTCGTGGATCGCAAAGCTTCAGGAAGACGAGCGCAAGCGCACCGGGATCGACTCGCTGAAGGTGAAGTTCAACAACGTCTTCGGTTACTTCATCGAGATCACTTCCTCGAAGCTCGCGAAGGTGCCGGATGATTACACGCGCAAGCAGACGATGTCGAATTGCGAGCGTTACATCACCCCGGCGCTGAAGGAGATGGAGAACAAGGTGCTAGGGGCGGAGGAACGCGCCAAGCAACTGGAGATGGAGCTTTTCCTGCAGCTCCGCCAGCAGGTCTGCACACGGCTTGAAGCGCTCCAGAAAACCGCAGCAGCGATCGCTGAGGTCGACGTGCTGTGCGGTCTCGCGGAGACGGCGCAGCTTCACGGGCATGTACGTCCGATCCTGGACGACTCGCGCGGACTCTCGATCGTCAATGGCCGCCACCCGGTGCTGGAGCAGACATTGGTGGAAGAGAAATTTGTCCCCAACGACACAAGCTTCGATCCCGCCGACTCGCTGCTGCAGATTCTAACAGGTCCGAACATGGCGGGTAAATCGACCTACATCCGCCAGGTCGCGCTGGTGACGCTGATGGCCCAGATCGGGGCCTTCGTGCCGGCGGAGAATGCAGTGGTCGGCATCGTGGACCGGATCTTCTGCCGTGTCGGTGCGTCCGATGATCTCTCGCGCGGGCAATCCACCTTCATGGTTGAGATGAACGAGACGGCGCTCATTTTGAATCATGCCACCGACAAGTCGCTGGTGATCCTCGATGAGATCGGCCGCGGCACGGCAACCTTCGACGGCCTCTCCATCGCATGGGCCGTGGCAGAACACCTGCACGACGTGATCGGTTGCCGGACCCTGTTTGCCACCCATTACCACGAGCTAACGGATCTCGCGAACACGCGACCCGCGGTTGCGAATTTCAATGTCGCCGTCCGCGAATGGAACGATGAGATCATCTTCCTGCGCAAGATCCTGCCCGGCGCGGCGGACAAGAGTTACGGCATCCAGGTGGCACGTCTGGCTGGACTTCCCAAGCCGATCATCGATCGCGCGAAGTCGATTCTTTCGCATCTTGAGCTTCATTCGGCGAAGCCCGATGCGAAGAAGCAAGGTCCCAAGGCCAAGAACATGAGGCAGGATCCGATGCCGGCGGCGAATGCCCCGCAGCTCGATTTGTTCGCCGACATGTGAGCTGATAGAGCGGAAGGCACTGTATTTTTGGGGGTTGCATCTTTCGGGCTCTTCCTCCAGATTCCGGACGCCATGAAAAAAACTATCATTGCGCTGATGTTAGTCGCCGGCACCGCAATGGCCGGCACCTCATCGAAGGAAGTCATGCCCCCGCCTCCGGCACCGCCGGAGCAGGACATGTGGAGATGGTTCATCGCCGGTAGTGGTGGTTACCTGCTCGACTGGGAAGAAGAGATGTATCATGCCCAGCTCGGCGTGGACATGCCCTACGACTGGGGCGGCTTCAAGCCATCGCTCTATTTGGAAGTCGGTATCGCCGAGACGGACGATGCCACCACGATCATCGACCCGACGATTCCCACCGCGGTCTTCACCACCACGCTGATCTCGAACTTCCAGTTCGTGCCGCTGACGGTGAACTTCAAACTCGAACGCGAGATCGTGAACAACCTGCACTTCTACGCAGGTCTGGGCGCGGGTGTCGCGTTTACCGAATTTGAAGCTTACGCGCCTTTCGCCGCAGGGCCGCCTCTATCGGTCTCGGAGGACGATACCGTGTTCTATGCCCAGATCTTTGCGGGCTTGGGATACGACATCACGGATCACTTCGAAATCTTCACTGGCGCCCGCTGGATCTATCTGGACGAGCCGGAATCCCTGGCAGCCGCCGCTGGTGTGGCCACCTTCGAGGACGATGTCCTGGTGGAAGGCGGGCTAAGGGTCACGTTCTAACAAACTTAGTCCAACTGAAGCCGGCATCCCTGAGGGGTGCCGGCTTTGTTTTGCCAGGAAGAATCCAAGCAGCTCCTTTCGTCGCATCAGACCGTGATCTCGTATCCTTTGCGGTAGCTGCCCTTCAACAGGGCGTTCGCCTTTTCGGCATTGGCTCCGATGAACTGCTCCCCCTTCTCCGCTCTTTCCAGCGCGGGGCCCAGCCGGATTCCTTTGGTAGCGACATCCACGCCATTGGCGGCGAGGTGCTGCTCCATGCGCTCGACCGCTTCCGCCCCGGCCGGATGATCAAAGGCGGACTTCACCTCATCGATCGGCTTCGTTTCGCCAAGCTGCCAGGAGATATTTCCGATGTGCGCCAAAGCGGACGAAAGGTGGCCACTCTCGGCGGAATACATGGGCTCCTGCTTCTTCGACTGCACCGAGTCGATCCAGGCCTGGAAATGGGAGCGGGCACCTTTGTAGCTCTTCAACTGCTTGCCGTCCTTGTCGAAGATCGCGCAATTGCCGACATGGTCGCCGGAAAGCCAGCCGCCTTCGTATTCGATGATATTGCCGACCTGCTGGCCCTTGAATGAATCCATGCCGCCCTTGTAGTCCACGTCCTTCTTCGGAAGCCCCCGGACTTCGAAGAGAATGGGCGCCGGGTCATATTGGAGAAAGACGAGCTGGGTGTTCGCCCACTCGCCGTCGTCCTTGTGGGCATAGCGATCGCCACAGGAAATGACCACCGGCGGCAACATCTTCGGATCCCCGAGCGCCCAACGGCAGACATCGAGTTGATGAGGACCCTGGTTGCCGAGGTCTCCATTGCCATAGGGAAACTGCCAGTGCCAGTCGTAGTGGAATTTCTGCCGCCGCACCTCCACCATCTCGCGGGGGCCGCACCACAGATCGTAGTCCACCTCGGCAGGCGGCTTCACCGGAGCCGCCACCTTTCCGATCGCGGGGCGCGGCTTGTAGCAAAAGCCACGCGCCAGCTTCAGCTTGCCGATTTCGCCGCTTCCGGCGAATTCGAAGGCTTCGGCCCATGAGGTTTCCGAGCGGCGCTGGAAGCCGTGCTGGATGATCACGCCATACTTCGCCTGCGCATCGGCAAGCATCCGGCCTTCCCAGACGTTGTGCGAAACGGGCTTTTCGACATAGACGTGCTTTCCATTCGCCGCCGCGGTGATCGCGATCAGCGCGTGGGTGTGGTTCGGCGTGGCGACGGTGATGGCATCGATCTCCTTCGACTCGCACAATTTACGATAGTCACCGTAGGTCGAAACCTTCGCGCCCTTCTTCTCCGTGGCCTCTTTCGCGCGGGCGAGCACCTTGGAATCGCAATCGCACAAGGCGACGAGGCGTGCGCCCTTTGCCTTCAGGATCCCATCGACATGGGCCATGCCGCGGCCGTTGAGCCCGATCACCGCCACGCGGAGCTCCGAGTTCGCCCCTTGGGCGGAGGCGTGCGGCGAGAGCAGGGACCAGGTTCCGGCGAACGCGGAAGCACTGAGGAAATGGCGACGGTTCATTTGGAGAAATTCGCCCACCGTTCTTTGAGCTTGGCGGATTCCAAGCTGCCGTGATGGAGGATTACCCCATAACGGAACACGAGCGTCTCACCTTTCTTCAAGACGTGGTCTCCCGCGTGCTCGTCTTTCTTGCTCTCGAAATCGTGGATGCCGAAAGGGTTCGCCGCGAGCAAGCCGTAGTCACGGGCATGCCACCAGGTGGGGTGGCGGAGGTTGGAAGGATGGTCGAACATCGCGACCACGGCCGGTTCTCCCTTCTCATCGGGACCGTAGAAGGCGACCCAGTTCGAGCGTTTGCCCCAGGAGTCGTCGTCCCTCCGGCCTTCGGAATCGGCGATGTGTCCTTTCGCCTGCTCGCCCTTTAGCCGCAAGGTGCGGTCCACCCGGATGGCGAACATGCCCTCCTTGGTATCGCCGAAAGTCGCGTCGCCATCCGCGGCGGTCAGCTTGGAGACGACGTCGATCTCCGTCGTTTCCTCGTCCACCTTCGTGAAGGTGTAGGTCCGCTCTTCGGTGAGGTGGGTCTTGCCGTCCGCGGTCCACGCGAGATCGACCGTGAAGGCGTTGTCCTTCAGATCGCGGGTACCCTTGTGCTCGATCCTCGGGTCGCTCTTCTTGGTCGTCCAGGCCCAGAAATCGTGGCCGTTCACCGCTCCGTGGCTCATCCAGAAGGAGCGGTGGTGGGGGTGATCGCGCTCCTCTCCCTTCGCGTCGTCATCCATGGGCCAATGCCGGGACAGGCACGCGCCGGAGGCCGACATCAGCGGATAGCAGTAGGGCACCCGGGAATCCACGCAATATTCGGTGTAGAGCTTCCCATCCAGCTTCACCGTGACCTTCCCCTCGCCTTCGGAGGTCGAGAAGCCGTCCGCGGCGAAAGCGGGCGCGGCGAATAGCAAGGCGAGGAGCGCGGATTTCATCATCCGGCGAAACTGGACAAGGACGGGGCTTGGCGCGATGGAAAATTGTGGAATAACTCCTTTGAGTAGGTCTCCCAAGATCAGCAAATGTCGGAATTCCAGCAACTTGTCGATTCCCATTACGAAGCGCTCTACCGCTTCGCGATGTCGCTCTCGAAAAGTGGGGACACGGCCGCTGATCTCGTGCAGCAGACCTTTTGCATCTGGGCGCAGAAGGGCCACCAGCTCAAGGAGCGGGACAAGGCGAAGACCTGGCTCTTCACCACCCTGCACCGTGAATTCCTGGCCCATGCCCGGAAGGCAAAACGTTACACGGACGAAGAGCTGACCGAGGCCGTGGCCGGCCGCGTTTGCTCCGAGGAAGACGACACCGAGCGCCAGATGGACGGCCAGCGGGCGCTCGAACTGCTCGGCGAACTCGATGAGACGTTCCGGTCCCCCCTCGCCCTCTTTTACCTCCAGCAACACAGCTACAAGGAAATCGCCGAAATCCTCGATGTCCCGATTGGCACCGTCATGTCCCGCATTTCGAGAGCCAAGGAGATGCTCCGCCGTCGCATGACCGCGGAGCCGTCCACCGCACCCAAAAACATCCTGCAACTTCAACCGGAGGCACTCAGATCGAGTCATGGATAAGGAGGAAGCCCGCTTCATTCTCCGCTGCTTCCGCCCCGATGGCGCGGACGCCGGAAATCCCGATTTCGCCGAAGCTTTGGCTTGGGCGGCGAAGGATCGCGAACTTGGCGATTGGCTCGCCCACGAACGGTCCCGGGACGCCGATTTCGCCAATGCGCTGAATGCCGTGACGATCCCGACCTCGCTCCGCGAGGAGATCCTTGCCGGGCTCGCCATTGAGCGGGGTGACGTGACGCCACACCCGGACGCTTTCGATTTCTCCGTGATGGGAGCCATGGCGTCGATCCAGCCGCCTGCCGGGCTCCGTTGCGAGATCCTCGCGGCGATGCAGCGCACGGCGGCTCCGCGCCGCTCCTGGCGCTGGACGTGGCAATGGGGGGCACCGGTGGCCGCGGCTGCGGGAATCGCTTTTGCCTTCCTCGCGTCCGCGACGAAATCGGCGCGCCCGGGTTCCGATCGGGAGGTCGTCACTTCTCCACCGGAAGAAAAGCGTGTCGCCTCTCTTCCGAATCCCAATGGCGGAGCCATCCCGATCAGCATCAACACGGTCGAGTCGGGATTCATCCATACCTTCGAGGATCCCGGCTTCACGTTGGATCTGAAGAATCCGGACCACCACGCGCTTTTCGAGCACCTCAAGGACGAGAAGCTTCCCTGCCCGAATGCCTGCCTGCCGAAGGGCTTGAAGGACATTCCCGGACTCGGTTGCCGCGAATTGAAAATCGATGGCAAGCGCGGGGCTCTGGTTTGCTTCAAGCAAGAGAACGACGTCGTCCACCTCGTCGCCTTCAAGCGCTGTGACGTGAAATGCCGGCTGCCGAAGAAAGGCGAACCGGACATCGGCCGCCACGGCAAATGGTCCGTCGCCCGCTGGGCCGATGATGAATGGGTCTTCGTCCTGATGGGCGAGAAGAACGTCGACGTGAAGCGACTGGCGGACTTGTTCTGATCACGCCCCAACTCTCCGCCGAACCTCGGCGTCCCATGGAGTGCTGTGGTCTTGCGTGACGCTGGCAACTCGATATCGACGCAATCGACGCCGTTCGGCCCAAAAAGACGACGGGCCGTCCTCGTGAGAAGACGGCCCGTGCAGGGAAGGCTGTGGGGAAGATCGCGCTTCAGCCGCGGTTGCTGCGGTCCTCGTAGGCGACGCCCTTGGCCGCGCGCTTGCGGGCGTTGGCGTCGAGGATGCGCTTGCGCAGGCGGATGTTTTGCGGCGTCGCTTCCACGAGCTCGTCGGCATCAATGTATTCGATGGCGCGTTCGAGCGAGAAACGGATCGCCGGGGTCAGCTTGGAGGTCTTGTCCTTGCCGGAGGAGCGCATGTTATCGAGGTGCTTCTCCTTCACCGGATTCACCGGGAGGTCACCCACGCGCGGGTTTTCACCCACGAGCATGCCCTCGTAAACGGCGTCGCCGGGTGCGACGAAGAGCACACCGCGCTCTTCCAGCATCTGCAGCGAATAGGGAGTGGCGGAACCGGAGTCCATGGAAACCAGGGTGCCGGTGGTGCGGTTCTGGATTTCGCCGGCATGCGGGCCGTACTCCTTGAAGAGGTGGCTCATGATGCCGTGGCCGGAAGTCAGGTTCACGAGTTCCGTTTCGAAGCCGATCAGGCCGCGGGTCGGGATCGTCGCTTGGATGAAGACGCGTCCGCTGGCTTCCGTGTCCATGTGCTCCATCATGCCCTTGCGGTTCATGAGGATCTTCAGGATGCCTTGGGTGTAGTCGCCGGGAGCCTCGACGTAGAGTGTTTCAAAGGGCTCGAGCACCTTGCCAGCGTCATCGCGGCGGTAAATCACCACCGGACGGGAAACGAGCACCTCGAAGCCCTCGCGGCGCATCTGCTCGACCAGCACGGCGATCTGCATCGCACCGCGGGCGGAAACGTTGAAGACGCCGGAGACGTCAGTGTCTTCCACCGTGATGGAAATGTTCGTCTTGAGCTCGCGCATCAGGCGCTCGCGGATGGCGCGGGAGGTCACGTGCTTGCCTTCCTTGCCGGCCAGCGGGCCGTCGTTGATGGAGAACTGCATCGACACGGTCGGCGGGTCGATCGCGACGAAGGGAAGCGGCTCCTGATCCGGGGAACCGGCAAGCGTTTCGCCGATGTCCACGTTTTCAATGCCGGCGGCGACGCCGACGATACCGCCCGCGCCGCAACCTTCGGAGTCGGCGGTCGAGAGGCCGGAGTAGGTGAAGGTCTTCATCACCTTGGACTGCACCTTCGTGCCGTCTTGGCGGAGCAGCCAGACGTTGTCGCCCTTCTTCACGCTGCCGCCGAGGACCTTGCCCACGGCGACGCGGCCGACGTAGTCGTCCCACTCGATGTTCGAGACGAGCATCAGGAAAGGCGCGTCCGGATCGGCCTTCGGCTCGGGGATGTGCTCGATGATCTTCTTGAGCAGCGGGATGCAATCCTTCCGCTCGTCGTCCGGGTGATCCATGAAGTAGCCATCGCGGGCCGAGCCGTAACAGAAAGGAGCATTGAACTGCTCTTCATCGGCATCGAGGTCCAGAAGCAGCTCCAGGACTTGGTCGTGAACCTTCAACGGGGTAGCAAGGGGGCGGTCGATCTTGTTGACCACCACGATCGGCTTGAGGCCTTCCTGCATCGCCTTGCGCAGCACGAAGCGGGTCTGGGCCTGCGGACCGCCGGAGGCGTCCACCACGAGCAGCACGCCGTCCACCATCTTCATCACGCGCTCCACTTCCGCGCCGAAGTCGGCGTGGCCCGGGGTGTCGACGATGTTGATCGTGTAGCCTTCCCAGTGGATAGCGGTGTTCTTCGCCTTGATGGTGATGCCCTTTTCCTTTTCGAGGTCCATGGAGTCCATGGCGCGCTCTTGCTGGGCCTGATTGTCACGATAGGTTCCGCCAGCTTGCAGGAGCTGGTCCACGAGCGTGGTTTTCCCGTGGTCAACGTGGGCGATAATGGCGAGGTTACGGATCTTCAAGGACATGGCGCGGGAGCCCCGGACAAGGGCGGGCGGGGCTATGGACGCTTTTTGGCGGCTTGGCAAGGGGAAGCACGTGGCGTTCCTGTTCCGAGCAGCCCTAACCCACGGTTTTTGAGCCGGGACGCCCGCCAAAGGTGCATTTTGCGATTCCAAAGCGGAAAGTCGCACCTCCTTTCACGGAACCCGGGCACCGGTGGAATCCATTGTCCTTTCATGGCGAGCGGGTTGACGAGCTTCACCGCCATGGCTCGCATCTTGCGACGAGAGTTCAGCCATGAAATCATCATTGACCGAAGGAAACTCCGGCTCCCGCCTGAGGGATACGGAGGCACATTGGAACGAGCTTCATCAGCCCCAGCACACCACCGTGGGAGATGTGCTTAGGAATGCCGGACAGCGGCTCAAGTCGATGCCGGTCTCGGAAGTGGTCGGCATCGCTGCCGCAGGATTGGCACTGGGCTTCCTGTTCTACTCCCGGGGAAAATTCACGCATGGCAGAGGCCGCCGGTGGACGAAACTTTTCGAAAACTCGGTGCTCCCCGCAGCCAAAAAGGGCATCCACCACGCCTACGACACCCTGCGCGACGGCAAGCCGCTCGAGCGCATGAACCGTGGGGTCGCGAGATTCCGCAACCGCTGGTAATCGTCCCCTCATTCCCCTCAAAATCATGAGTTCGCCAGAACGCGCCTCCTTCCATCCCGATGAATGGGTGGAGGAAAAAATCGTGCAGGGAAAAATCCGTGCGCGTGAATACCGTGCCGATATCGAAAGCGCTATCATCCGCCATCCCTTGGGGGCGGTGGCCATCGGCGTCGGCGCGGGCTATTTGGCCCGAAGCCTTCCGATCGCGCGGGTTGCCGCAACAGCCGTGCGGGTCGGCTTGACCTTCGCCCCGCATCTCCTGCTGGGGATCGGTGCTGCCAGGGCATGGCACTGCCTCCGCAATGAAAGCAATGGGCTCGGGCCACTTCCCCAATTGAGCCCGGGGAATCCTACGACCGCCCCCGGCGTCACGGTCTTCCCCGGTTCATAGAAGACCGGCCGATGGCGTAGAAGGCCCCGGGACTTGATTCTGGGGACTTTTGCCGTGCCCAGATGGCAGGTCCTCGACCTCCGTGGGTGGCCGTGCAAGTGAACCGGAAGATCCGCGGTCCTGCTTCTTCAGCGAACTCCTCACCTGATAAGCAGGTGAGGAACAGGTGAAACCGGCTGTGTCGGGGTTCTCATTGGGGATTGGCTGTCCCCGGCAAGCACGCCCCCCGGTCACAAGAGTGTCGCGGCTCCTTACGCTCCTGCATCCGGCCCGGGCGTGCATGGGCCTCCGCGGATCGTTAGCCCGGCAAGAACGCGCCATTTCTTTCAAAAAGGCGTTGAAAATCCCATAAAGTGAGGAATTCCTTATCTAACATAGAAATTTAAGCTTTCTTTCCAATCTTTCAATTTTTACCTTTAGTAAATGTCATATTTAAGAGAATCAAAATATCGTGCCCACGCGTTGTTGCGTTTTGCACTGACGATTCTCTCCCTTTCTTTCCCGGTTTTTGGCGCGACGACCCCCGGCTCTGTCTCCGTCGCATGGGACCGGAACTCCGAAACGAACATAGCGGGATATAAAATTTATTGGGGAGAGAGCACGCGCCAGTACACGAAGGTTCAGGACGTGGGGGATGCCTTGGAGGCCACCCTTAGCAACCTCACCTCCGGGCAGACCTACTTCTGCGCAGTGACAGCCTATAATACGGACGGGCAGGAGAGTCCTTATTCGGCGGAGATCAACTTGTCCTATCTTGCGGAACCTGGCGCTCCCGACACGAGTTCCCGGCTGGTGCTGCTGGAGGCGGAAAGCGGCCAGCTCGGATCGCCGATGGCCATTTTCACCGAGTCGGACATCTCCTACGTGACGACGTCCAGCTACAGTACCGCCGGCTGGGTGCAGCCTGCCTTCAATATCCCCGTGGAGGCCGATTACCACGTATGGTGCCGGGTCAGGGCACCCACCTCCAGCACCGACTCCTTCGGCGTCACGGTGGATGGCGGGACCGAGGACATCTTCCATGTTTACGGTGCGCCGGAGCCTGCCGATGGCATTCGCAGCAGCTCCTGGATCTGGAAAAAGATCCACATCCCGAGCGCGGGACCGAAAGTCTATCCCCTCACCACCGGCTCGCACACGATCAAGTTCCGGTCCCGCGAGCCCGGCGCGCAGGTGGATCGAATCGTCTTCACGTCCGACCCCGAGTTCGTGCCCACCGACGCCTTGCCGCGGACCGGCGATGCGCTCGCGGTGACCAGCACCCCGGTGAGCCTGACCCGCGACGAGGGCCAATCTGCCGTCTTCACGGTCACGGCTACCGCCACCGGTCCGGTCACCTACCAGTGGAAAAAGAACGGTGCCGTGATCTCCGGAGCTACCTCCGCCACCCTGATCCTAAGCTCCTTGGATACCGCGGACGCGGGAAGCTACTCGGTTGACCTCGCCCGCGGCACGGCAACCGCCAATGCAGGACCTGCTTCTTTGACCGTGATGGGAGCCATCGCCGCCCCCATCTTCAAAGTCAGCCGGATGACGGTGAATGCCGACCACACGATCGGCTTCAGCATCGATGGCGAACTGGATACCAACATCCTCGTTTACGCCTCCAGCGATATGATCACCTGGAGCCTGATCGCCGTGCAGCCGAACGAAAACGGCCAGATCACGATCTCCGACCCGGCGGCCAGTGGAAAAATCCGGCGATTTTATCGCTTGGAGAGCGAATCCACCGCTCCGTTCTGAGGAAAGTCGCTTCTCACCCGAAACAAAAAAGACCGCCCCGGGGATTGTCCGGGAGCGGTCTTTTCGCGCCGATGGGCGGATTACCACCTGCTCTGCTTCACGTAGATCGTGTCGTAGGGCCGGAGGTAAAAGGCACTGTCCGAAGCACCGCTAAGGGTGTCGCTCAGGTTGAGGGCGTAGCGCTGATGCTTGCCGCCCTGATTGCGGACGACGACCACTTGCTTGGGATTGGCGAACTTGGTGAAGCCGCCCGCTTCCATGATCGCCTCGAACGCGGTCATCGGGCGGTCAAGCGCCACCTTGCCCGGTCTCATCACCTCGCCGGAAACATAGACACCCGAAGCCGCCGTTTCGACGGCGACGAGAACCGTGGGGTTCTGAAGGTGGCTCTGGTAGAGGCCGGTAAGCTGCGTCTGCAGGGTCGCGACGCTTTTCCCTTGGGCGGTGATGGCACCGACGGTGGGCAGGCTCACCTTGCCGTTCGCTTCGATCCTCTGGACCGTATTGAGTTCCGGAGCGCCGGGATACGATACGCGGATCACGTCACCGGCGGAAAGGGTGCCGGCGGGCCGCGGGGAATAGGCTTCAGCGGGGATGGGGGTGTAGGACTCGGCGGTTTCGCAGCCGGTAAAGGCAAATGCGAACAGGAGGGCCATCAGGCCGGTCAATGCAGCCAGGATTGCGTTCCTGAGGCTGGGTGGATTGCCGATTTGGGTTACTGGGGTGGTTTTCATCGGATGTTCGTTCGGGGGTTGGGTGAATCGGGGGAGGTTGCCCGAGATGCAATTTTACTGGGGGAATCGGTCCGGCATTTTCAGGCACGGCGGGTGCCGGGCGTTGTACTGTTAGTTACCACGCCGGTGCCGGGCAGACGAGATTTTTCGGGCTGCGAATTCGAGTCTTTCCGCGGCGCAGCCACCCCGCGGGACCAAAGAGGAATCCGGGAAATTACGGAATTCCGGTGGATGAAGCCGCGCTGCACTGCCGCCAAGGGGCCGAGGACCCCGGAAGGGGCCTCTGTGTCTCTCGCTTGCATGGCAATCACGGCTCGGAGAAGTCTGTTAGGGCCGTTCAGCCCGCGATGTAGCGGTCCCAGTCCGGGGGCAGCGGGGCTTTTTCGACATCGCTGGCGATCCGGCCCTCCCAATCAGGATTGAAGACAGTGCTGGTGCCGTAAACCATGATGAGGTCCTCGTTGCCGACATTGCGCAAGGCATGCGCGACGCCGGAAGGAATCACCACGGCGGCATTGTCCGGGCCGGAGCGGCTGTCGCCGGGGATGACGAAACGCATCACCCGCCGCGGCATTCCCTGACGCTCATCGATCAGGATCATCTCGCAGATGCCCGTGAGGAAGAACATGACGTCCCACTGTTCCCGGTCGTAGGGACGCAGCGAGTAGTCTTGCGGCGAGTCGAGGTAGAGCTTTTTGAACCACGCCGCCGCATCTTGTCCTGCCGGGATGAAGGGAGGATGGATGTGGAAACCCTTCGCACTGTCCCGATGCATCAAAGCGGAAGCCCACTGGCGCGGGGCCAGACGGATCTGATCGAGCGTGCCCTCGGTCAAGCGGGTAAGCTCGCCGAAGTATCCCCTGCCCTTCTGCTGATAGACGCGGCGCTGGAAAAGCTCCACGCCGGGAATCCATGCATCGCCCAGGGTCTCGCGCCCGGCGATTGCTTCGGAGGCATTCACCCCGCTGGTGCCGAGGCGCAGCGCGAGGTCGGCTTTCGAGTAGTCCCGGGTTTCCAGCAGCGCGCGCGCTTCCGCTTTCAGGCCTGCCCAATGATCGGTGCTTCTTGTTGAGGACATGGACGGTCAGAGCGTGGCGAGATACTCGCCGTAGGGAGTCTTGGCGTACTTCGCGATGGATTCGTTCAGCTTCTCGCGATCGATACGACCTTGGAGGAATGCCACCTCCTCGGGACATGCGATCTTCAAGCCTTGGCGATGCTGGATCACCTGAACGAACTGCGTGGCATCCGCCAGCGAGTCCGGCGTGCCGGTGTCCAGCCAAGTGGTGCCGCGGCCGAGCAGCTCGACCCGCAGTTCACCGCGCTCCAGGTAGAGACGGTTCAGGTCGGTGATCTCCAGCTCACCCCGCGGGGAAGGCTTCAGGGACTTCGCGGTGGCCACCACGTTGCTATCGTAGAAGTAGATGCCGGGGACCGCGTAGTTCGACTTCGGCTTGGCCGGCTTCTCTTCGAGCGAGACCACGTTGCCTTCCGCATCGAATTCCACCACGCCGTATTGCTCCGGCTGATTCGTGTGATAGCCGAAGACGGTGGCACCATCCTTCCGGCGAGAAGCGGCGAGCAGCGACTTCGCGAGATCGTGGCCGTAGAAGAGATTGTCACCGAGCACGAGGCACACCGGCTCGCCGGCGAGGAACTCTTCCCCGATCAGGAAAGCCTGCGCCAAGCCCTCCGGCTTCGGTTGCTCCGCATAGGTGATCTGCAAGCCCCACTGCGAGCCATCGCCGAGCAGATGCTCAAAGCCGGGAAGATCCCGGGGCGTGGAGATGACCAGGATCTCCTTCACACCCGCGAGCATCAGCACTGTGAGCGGGTAGTAGATCATCGGCTTGTCATAGACCGGGATGAGCTGCTTGCTCACCGAGTGGGTCATGGGGAACAAGCGGCTGCCCGTTCCTCCCGCAAGGATGATGCCCTTGCGGAGTGCGAGATCTTCGGGCGATTGGACGAGGCGGTTCTTTTCGAGTTCAAGCATGGGGAGGGATCAGGCAAGGGTTCCAAGTCGTTCGCCACGATAACTGCCATCTTCGATGCCGCGGATCCACTCCTGATTCTCGAGGTACCATTGAACGGTCTTGCGCAGGCCTGAGGCAAAATTCTCCCGCGGCGACCAGCCGAGCTCGTTTTCGATCCGCGAGGGGTCGATCGCATAGCGCTGGTCGTGACCCGGACGATCCTTCACGAAGGTGATAAGTTCTTCGGGCGTCTTGGTCGCGCTTTCCGGAGCCAACTCGTGAACCGTCTCGATGAGAGCTTTCACCACGTCGATGTTTCGCATCTCGTTCTTGCCGCCGATCACGTAGGTCTCGCCGATCGCCCCGCGCACCAGTGCCATGGCAAGGCCGCGGCAGTGATCTTCGACGTAGAGCCAATCGCGCACGTTGGTGCCGTCGCCATAGACCGGCAGCGATTCGCCGCGCAGGGTCTTCTGGATCATCAGCGGCAGCAACTTCTCCGGAAACTGGTAGGGGCCGTAGTTGTTCGAGCAATTCGTGGTGATCACCGGCATCCCGTAGGTGTGGTGATAAGCACGCGCGAGGTGATCGCTACCCGCCTTGGAAGCACTGTACGGGCTGTTCGGCGCATAGGGCGTCGTCTCGCAGAACATCGGATCATCCGGACCCAGCGATCCGAAGACTTCATCCGTAGAGACATGGAGGAATGCCGACTCGCCCCCATCGGCGATCGACTTGCCGTAGTTCGGAAGCTTGGTGCGGCCGGACTCGACGAGGTATTTCCGGAACGAATCCAAAAGGCGGAAGGTGCCCACCACGTTGGTCATGATGAAGGCTTCCGGGCCGTCGATCGAACGATCCACGTGCGACTCCGCCGCGAGGTGCATCACAGCGTCGATATTGTGCTCGCGCAGCAGCGAGCCCACGAATTTCTCGTCGCAGATGTCGCCTTGGGCGAACACGTGGCGGGGATCCGAATCGAGGTCCTCCAGGCTGGAGCGATTGCCCGCGTAGGTGAGCTTGTCGAGATTGACCACCTTGTTGATCGGGACGCCCAGTTCGGCGGACGCCTCGCCAAGGAGGTAATGGACCAGATTCGATCCGATGAATCCGGCTCCGCCGGTGACTAGTATGTTCATGGGGTGGGAAAGGTGAACGATTGATGAAATCATAGCGCCATGGTCAACCTCAGGCGGCGACTTGGTATTTCCGGAGGAACCCGGCCGAGGCAAAGTGGGCGCGCAGCGCCTCCTGCCACGAGCGGGGGGTGATCCCCGTGTAGGAAATATACTTCGAATTGCTCATCGCGCTATTCGGCGGGCGCTTCGCGATCATGGCGGCAATGTCGTCAAGGGAGTTTGCAGCGATCCTGTTCGGCTGGATGGGCGCTCCGGCTTCGCGCGCAAGGTCGATGCAGGCTTGGCCCCATTCCTGCCACGTGCAGACGCCCGAATTGCAGAGATGGAATAACCCGCTCGCGGGCGCGCTGCCCGGCGCGAAGATCAGCGGCTCCAGCAGCTCGGCGACATCGACGCTGCAGGTCGGGGTGCCGATCTTGTCCGCCGGCAGATACAGCTCCGCCTCCGCGCATGCCTTGTCCGTGATCCACTCCGGAAAGGCAGCTTTTCCCGGCCCGTAGAGCCAGGAAACCCTCACCACCAGATTGTGAGTGCTGGCAGCGAGCACGTGCTCCTCGCCTTCCAGCTTGGAAGCACCGTAGACGCTGACGGGGCGTGGCTTGTCTTCTTCCGTGTAAGGGCCGGGCTTCTTGCCATCGAAGACGAAGTCCGTGCTCACGTGGGTCATGTGCGCCTTCTTGGCGGCACAGATCTCCGCGATGAGGCGCGGCGCATAGGCGTTGATGGCGTAGGCGTGGTCTTGGCCCGTCTCGCACGGATCCACCGCCGTCATGGCGGCTGGCAGGATCAGGTAATCGAAGTCGAGCGGCTCCAGCGCGTCGCGGATCGACTGCGCGCAGGAAAGATCGATTCGTGGCCGGGCAAGCCCGATCACGGAGTTTTCCCGCGAGAAGCGGGCTTCCAGTGCCTGGCCAAGACGGCCGGCGGCACCGACAATGACGACGCGGGGGGGACGTTTCATCGCTGGGGTCGTTAGGGAGGGGAAGGAGAGAAGATAAATTGCAACGACTGTTCACGGGTGGGGATCCTTGCGGATCGGGAAGAATCCCGGAAGAGCAGCGCTCTCCCGGGCTGGGGACCTATCACTCCGCAGGCTCGAAGTAGAGCTTGAAGAATGCGCGTGGACCGCCGGACGAATCTTGCACGGCATATGCCTCGCGCTGTGCCGGGGTCATCGCCTCGACTTCGGCCCGCGTCACGGTGTCGATCCGGTTGGCGATGCTGCCGATATTCTCAAGGCTCGAGCTACGGTGCAGGTAGTAATTTCCGATCGGCTTGAGCGTTGGCAGGGCGATCAGGACGTCGCTGCCAACGTCCGTGCAGTGCAGAGAGAACTCGAGATCGTCCGAAGGATCGTTCGGATCCATCTGGAGTTCGTATTCCTCGTGGTTGGTCAGCGTACCGGCATCGGAATCGGCCGTCGTCTGGCCGGCCAAGCCGTGGGACTCAAGCCACTGTTCAAAGGTGGGAGGAGCCACTCCGGTCTGGATGGCGTAAATCTCGATGCCACAGACCTTCGGGTTCTGCACGCCGCGCACGAAGTGCAGGTCGAGCTGACCATCGGCAACGGTGACCGGGAAGGTCGTGACGCAAGCCTTGTTGAGTCCGCCATGGGCAAAGATGTCGTAGTTATCCAGCGCCAGGGTATTTTCCGCCAGCACATCGAAGACGCGTTGCCCCGCGGCCGTGATGCCGGTGAAGGTTTCCGCGAAATGGAGCCGCACCTCGTATTGCCCGTCCGGGACGGTGAAGGAGTACTCCAGATCGGCACCCGAGGCATTCGGGTCGTAGCGCTCCGTCTGATACAGCTGATCATTCTCCGTGCCCGCGATGGCAGCCGCCGAGGTGAAGGTGGACCCGGAATTGTATCCGTTGTCCGCTTCCCAGACATTGGCCGCGGTATCGGTGAAGCCGAGACCGCCGGAATCGACGCGCTTGACCACGGCACCGAGCACCCGTGGCTTTGCGGAATCCATCGCCGGAGCCGAGACGTTGCCGACGCCGTCGATCGCGCGGACCTCGTAAACATACAGGGTGCCGTTGGTAAGACCACTATCCTCGAAGCCAGCCGTGGGGACGGTGGCGAGCAGCGTGTTGTTGCGGCGGATCTCGTAGCTCGTCACCCCGACGTTGTCGGTCGAGGCCACCCAGGAGAGGCTCACGCTCTCGTTGCCCGGCGTCGCTTCGAGACCTCCGGGGATGGTCGGAGGCAGGGTATCGGCCACCGTGGACGTTGAGGCCGTGGCCGGAGCAGAAGCATTCCCTGCCAGGTCGATCGCCCGCACTTCATATTCGAGCGCGGTTCCCGGAACCAAGCCGGTATCCTCGTAGGCCGTGGCTTGAATCGTCGCGAGCAACGTTTCACCGCGATAGACCCGGTAACCGGTGACCCCGACATTGTCGGTTGAGGCATTCCAGACGAGCCCGACGCTCGTATAGGTCGGCGTGGCGACCAAAGCACCCGGTGTGGCCGGTGCTTCGCCATCCGACAAGGTGCTGGTCGTGAGCTGCGCCGGTGAGGAGGCATTATTCACCGAATCCACGGCGATGATTTCGTAACCGAATTCCACACCGCTTGGCAGACCCGTGTCCGCGTAGTCCGTGGTGGTGACCGTGGTGAGCAACTGGCCGTTCCGGATGATCCGGTAACCGGTCACACCCACATTGTCCGTGGAAGCATCCCAGTCCAAGTTGATCGAGGTGAGAGCCGGGGTAGCGATCAGGTTTGCAGGGATCGTCGGGGCCTCCGTATCGGGAGCGGTGGTCGTGGCGGAGATCTGCGCAGGCGGCGAGGTATTGCCCGCGGCATCGATCGCGACGACCGCATAGTCATACTCCGTGCCGGTGCTCAGTCCGGTGTCGGAGAAAGACTCGCTCGTGACGGTATCGATCAAGAGCGAGTCCCGATAAATCCGATAACCGGTGACGCCGACATTGTCCGTGGAAGCGGTCCACGTGAGTCCGACGCTGTTCTCCGTGATGTTGCTCGCCGCAAGGTCGCCCGGCATGCTCGGTGGCTGCGACTCCACGGCTCCCGATGTCACCGGATAGATCTCGATGCCCGAAAGGTTCGGGTTCTGGATGACGTGGAGGAAGTCGATGGTCAACTGGCCATCAGCCACGGTCACCGGGGTGGCGGTGACGAAGGCCTTGTTGGCACCTGCCTGGGCGAAGATGTCCAGATTGTCCAAGACTAGGCTGCTTTCCATCAGGACGTCGAATACCCGGATTCCGACGCCATAAGCTCCGGACCAGACTTCCGCGAAGTGCAGGCGCACCTCGTAGTTCCCATTGGGAACGGCGAGCTGATACTTCAGCTCAGCGCCAGTGGAGCGGTCGATGCGGCGCTTCTGATAGAGCGCGGGCATATCGGTACCTGTGATCGTGTTCGTCGTGGCTTCCATATACCCGGTGTTGTAGCCCGTATCGGGCTCCCAGGTGTAGCCAGCCGGATCGACAAACGACGAGCTGCTGCCGACGTTCACGCGCCTGAGCGCTTCACCGAGTGCGCGCGGTGTGACGACGACTGAAGCCGGGACCGATAGGTTGTTGGCACTGTCCACGGCCCTGACCTCGTAGATGTAGGCGGTGCCATTGGTGAGACCGGAATCCGAGAAACCGGTGCTCGTCACGGTACCGAGCAAGACACTGTCCCGATAAACCCGGTAGCCGGTCACCAAGCCATCATCGGTGGAGGCCGTCCATGCCAGGGTGGCGATGCCATTCCCCGGCGTACCGGTGAGCGATCCCGGGGTGGACGGGGCATTCGTGTCAGCCGCGGTAGTGCCGCTGACATTCGCCGCTGCGGAAGGATTTTCAGCCGCATCCAGCGCGACGACCGAGTATTGATACAGTGTATTCGCGGAGAGACCGGTGTCGGTATAGGTAAGTCCCGGAATCGTCGCGATCGGATTGCCGCTGCGGCTGACTCGGTAACCCGTGACTCCCACATTGTCGGAGGAGGCCGCCCAGCTCAAGGAAACGGAACTCTGGGTGGTACCGGTGACCGCGAAGCTGCCCGGAGTCGTCGGTGCCTCCACATCCGGCGGCGGACCTTCCAGTCCGTAAACCTCGATACCTGCCAAGGTGGGATTGTTCACGCCGTGCAGGAACTCGATGGTGAGCTGCCCGCCGGTTACCGTCACCGGAATCGGCACCGAAATCGCGGTGGCGAAGCCGGCGTTCGCGAAGATGTCAAAGTTATCGAGGACAAGCTGGTCCTCCGCCTTCACATCGAAGACGCGGGCACCCGGGACACCATTCGCGCCGGTCCACACTTCGGCGAAGTGCAGGCGCAACTCATACTCTCCATCCGCAAGCGGCAGGGTGTATTTCATCTCCGCGCCGTAGGAACGATCGTAGCGGCGGGTCTGATAGATCCCGTCATCCTCGGTTCCCGCGATCGCTCCGGTCGAGGTTTCGGCGATGCCGGTATTGAATCCGGTATCCGCCGACCAGGTCTGGCCCAGCGAATCGACAAAGGGCACGGTGGAGCCCACATCGATCCTGACGAGCGCGGGTGTGAGCGCGCGCGGCCGCACCGAAACCGCCGCCGGAGCCGAGCTCTTGCCGGAGGCATCGATCGCCACGACCTCGTAGTCATACAAGGTGCCGTTGGTAAGACCGCTATCGGTGTAGTTGAGTGCCGTCACCGTGGTGATCAACGCGCCCTCCCGGTAAATCCGGTAGCCGGTCACCGCGGCGTCATCGGTCGATGCATCCCAGGAAAGCGTCGCAAGCTGGTTGCCCGCCACTCCTTCGAGATTACCGGGAGTCGTCGGATCCGCCATGTCCGCCGTGGTGGTCACGGTCAGCAGCACCGGATCGGAGAGGTTGTTCGAGGCGTCGAACGCCTTCACCGAATAGTGATACTCCGTGGAGGGCGTCCTGCCCGTATCGGTGAAGCCGAGCGTCGAAGTCGTTCCGATCTCTATTTCTTCGCGGTAGATCTTGTAGCCCGTGACGCCGACGTTATCCGTCGCGGCGCTCCAGCCAAGGGTCACGCTGCCCGCCCCGACATTCGTCGCGCTGAGGACGGCGGGAGCGGCGGGTGGCTCGGTATCGAGTCCGCCGGTCCCGAGCGAGAATACCTCAATGCCGCAGATGAATGGATTCTGCACCACGTGGCGCAGACCGATCGTGAGTTGGCCGTCGTTGACGGTGACGGGAAGCGTCACGACGTGGGCGGTATTCGCGCCCGCCACGGCGAAGACGTCGAGATTGTCGATCGCCACCTGATTCTCCAGCAGCACATCGAAAATGCGCTGACCCACGGCAGTGATCCCGGACCAGGTTTCAGCGAAATGGAGCTTCACCTCGTATTGCCCGTTTGTCACCGCGAAGGAGTAATCGAGCGGTGACGACGGGGTGTCGTCATAGCGGAATGTTTGATAGATCGGGTCGTCGGTGGTCCCTTCAATCGGGTTTGCGAAGGTGCTGGCGCTCCCCGACGTGAAACCATTGTCCGCAGCCCAGGTCTGGCTGTTGGAATCGACGTAGGATGCACCGCCCGCGTTGACGCGGATCAACGCATCCGCGGAAGCGCCGGAAGGATCGTAGTCGATGACGAGGACATCGGAGGAGGAACTCCGCTTGCCCGTCCCGTCAACGATCTGCGCGGCGATGTAGTTGATCCCTCCGGTGATCCCGGAGTCCGTCAATGTCACCGGCACATCCACGAAACCGCTTGCCCCGATGGTCCGGTCCACGATCCCGAAGGTGATCACGTTGTTGGCTTCAAAGGGATCGATGTCATAGCCCGCACCATCGAGGTAGAGGGCCGCTCCGAGCACCCACACCTTGACGCTGGAACCGGCAGGCCCGGCGACCCGCACCGTCGGCTGGGTGGTCGTCACGAAAGGCGAGGTCTTGCCCGGGACAAACAGGCTCGGGGTCGAGAGGGCGTCGGAGGACAGAAGGGCCATCGACGTCTTGTTCTGATTGGAGGATCCGGTAAGGCCCGAAGTGCGGACCTTTCTCACCGTGCCATCGTCGAAGGTGACAGTCACCGTGGTGCCGATCAACTCGAGCCCCGAGATGCTCGCCGCATGGGATGGCCCAGGTCCGGCGGTGCCTTTCACACTGGTAGGATCCACATCGGCGGAGAAGGTCATCAGGTTCCCCGGGGCGAAGTTGGCCGAGGGGAAGGTGATGTTCAGCACTTCGTAGCCATCCTGGCTGGTGGTGCCATCATGCGGCGCAGCGAAGCTGCCGACAGGCGTGCCCGTCCCGGTGAAGGAGTCCAGTTGGAAGCCCTTGCCATCGGTATCGCCCGCGGTACCCGCGGGATCGAAGACCACGTCCGGCAAGGCGGCCGTGCCCAGGTCCACCTTGATCGAGGTGATCTTCTGGCCGCCGGTCGAGAGATTCTCCACCTGAAAGGAGCCGGTGGTATTCGTGCTGGAGCTCGTGATGCTGCCTGCGTTGCTATTGATGGTGAGCTTCGCGGCGGCCGTGCCAGCCACGGGTGTCACTTCGAAATAGTCCCAGGTGGCATTGAAAGTCGGCGTGGAAACATCACCGGTGGTGGCCAGCAAGCCGACGGCCATGCCATCTCCACGAACCGAACCGAGGAGTTTTCCGCCGAGCGTGATGGGCGGACCCACGTTCACGATCGCGCCTTCTCCCACCGCGTATCCCGGCTGGGCGGTGCCCGCGATCGGATCCACCAGGAAGCTCAGCGTCACCACGCCGGAGAAGAGGTTGCTCTGGCTGTAGAACTCATGCGCCAGGATCGTGCCGTTTTGTTCATGCACGATTTCGATCGCACCGGCTCCCGACGCCGCGTTCACCGCGATCTTGAGATAATTGTCCTGATCGCCGTTCCCGATGTAGATGCCCTGCGATTGCGCCGCGATGGGCGTGCCATTGAAGAGCAGGCCGCCGAGCCCGGAGCGAACGCGGAAGACACCGGTGGATTCATCCACATTCACGCCGAACTGGAAGGCGTTCATCTGGTTGTTGTTCGACCCGTGGGGATTGCCCGGTCCCACCGTCGGGTCGGTGAAAAGGCCGGCCGTGCCACCGGCGATGATCTCCGTGTCATTGATCGACATGCGGTAGTCTTCGCCGGGATCAATCATCACACCGGTGAGGCCGATGCTGAAGAATCCGATGCCGAGTTCGTTGAAGAGATCATAGCGCATCGGCACGCCGACGTTCGCGCCATTGAACGCATCGATGGCGAAGGAATCGTAGGAGTCGGAGACTCCATCGTTGTCGTCATCGGTATCGAGGAGATCGGAGAGAAAGTCGCCATCGCGGTCCGGAGGAAGCACCGCCGACGAGCAGGGATCGGAATTGTTCGCGACTTCGTCGGCGTTCGAGTAGCCGTCGTTGTCTTCGTCCAGCGCATAGCTGACGGTACCGGCGCAGGTGCCGCCGCCGCCGTTGGCGAAGTCGCTCGGCTCGAGCACCGTGATCTTGCTGGAATGGTGGCCCACGAAGATCGTGCCGGCCAAGGCGGGAGCCGCGCCGAGCCCGGGGCACGCAATATCCAGGGGGGTGCCATAGGAGCTGCCTTGCAGGAGCACGCTGCTGCCCGTTACCTGCGTGCCATCGGCATTCAGGATCAGGCGTTGGACGGTGTTGCTGCTGTACTGGGTGGTGATGATGTTACCCAGCATCGCGCCGCTGAAATTGTTCGCGGTGTACTCCGCCATGCCGGTGGTGGAAGCATTGTTCGTGAAAAGCGCCCCGTTTGCCGCACCCGGCAGCTTGAAGTCGCCTTGGCGTGAATCTGCCATGGCGGCCGGCACCGGCGGCCAATCGCTGGTGGGCGAAGTGGCATACACCATCCCCGCGCCGCCACCGTCATAACGCAGCCAGCCCGCGCCGGTCGGGTTCGCCCGAAGCGGGTTCGGATGACCGCCGTAGTAGCCTTGGCTGATGAGCTGGAGGCTATCGAGGTTGTTCACCGTGCCGGGTTCGCCGGTCACGTACTCGTTGGTCACGGGACTCGGTGAACCGACTGCGACCGGGCCTTCATTCTTCGGATAGCCACCCCAGCCGGAGTTCGCCGCATTGTCGAAGGTGTAGATTTTCCCGGCACGGGCCCCGGTTTTCGCGATCAACACGTCATACGGATTGCGGAAACCCGAGGCGAAGATCTGCACCGGGCCACCGTTCACGAGGCGTGCCTGGTTCAGGCCGTCGTTGCCTCCGAAGGGATCGTTCACATCCGAGCCATCGCCATTGTGGGCGCGCGCGGAATTCGGGTCGTTGACCGTCGGAAGGTTGTAGATGAACTGCTGGCCGTAGGCGTCGGTCTGGATCGGCATCGCCTCGATCGCGGTGAGGTCGATCGAGAGCACCGCCGCGGAGAGCGCCGTTTCGCAAGAGAAGGCGAAGTTGTTCGAAGGGCCGCCGGCATTGGTATTCCCGCCTTGGGCGAGGTACAGCACCGTGCCCCCGGCGTTCATGTTGAGGCCGTTGCTCGCGTGGTTTTCTTCCGAACGCGGAAGGCCGCGGACGATATCCACCTTTTCCCACACGCCGCTGCCGTTCTTTTTCAGGCGGGAGATGATCCCCGAGTTCGTATCCAGGTTCAGGTCGGTCGCACCGCTGCCCGCACCTTCGCGCGGGTCGCTGGAGGAGACGTAGATCACCGGATCCGCGGCGGTTCCCACGACGAGGATACCGGTCGCTTGGCGGGTGGTCAGGGTGAAGTTGCGGGTCCCGTCGTCATCATAGTTCGGGATGTTCTTCACCAGGCTGATCGTCTCCGCATTCGATGCCACGTAGCTGTTCGCGGCGTTGCGGGTGACATCGCACGCGATGATGGTGCCGTTCACCTGCGTGAAGTAGAGCCGGTTGTCAGGACCGAATTGGAGCGAGGTGACCTTGCTCGCCTTGTTCGTGCTGCCGTTCACCAGGCCGCCGAGCGTGCTCGCGGAAAACCCGACTTGCGCATGGGCAGGAGAGACAAGGACGGCTGCCGCCATCAGCGACATCCATGAGGAGGCTGCAAGGGAGCCCGGCCGGAATCGCGCTCTCGGGACACGACATTCCAAACCGCGAGCGGGGGACAGTGATTTCATCTGGGGGGAGTGGGAAGAGGGGAAAACAGCGGAAAAACAGAATTCGCGGCCGTCAAGGCACACGGGAACGCCTGTATGCGGAAGCAGGCCATCGTATCAATACAGGCACCATCTTTCTTCGGAATAGGGCTATATCAACCGCCTGCCGAACTGCGCTAACCAGCGCGTCCAATTCCAAAGCCAATCTCTCGAAGGCCTTTTGCATCTTGGGGGTGGGGTGGGGAGGATCTCCTCGAATCTCAGCGGGCTCGCATCGCAAGGCACGTCAATCGCAGGGAGAAAACAGGGGGTTGGGGGAGGAGTGAAAGCAATGCAAACTATCAACCAATCAAATATCACACCAGAAAATTTTCATTATCTGTAATATGCTTATATTTAATATTTGCTTATCGATCAAATCCTATCGGAAACCATTCCGACTGGAATATCAGCAAATCGCAGGCCCCGGCACCATGCCGTGATTGCGTAGTATCGAGCGTCATTTGCTCTGCTCGCAGGGTTGCTGACCCTGCCAGACGCCCAGATTCCAATGGTGGCGCTGCTGGTAGTGGAAGCGCTTGGCGTCACTGAGGAAACCTCTGCCAAGCGCATTCAGGACCCGCAGGCTGGCGATCTTGCCCAAGGCGACGGCCGCCTTGCTGATGCGCTTTGGCGCGGGAGCGTCTGCCAGCTTGCGCCCGACAAGAAGTCCCATCCGGCGATTGCGCTCGAGCGTCCAAGCCAACGAGCAGCGCTCCTCCGGAACATGGTGCCAGACGAGGCCCGCGGGCAGATACACCCCTTTGACGCCTTGGGAGAACATGATCTTCTGAAGATCGGTTTCTTCGCCCACGGAGATGAGCCTGCCCGGGCCGATCTCGGCATTGAAGTTGCCGGCCTTCTTCAGGTCGTCGGCAAATGCCGCCCAGTTGAAGCCAAGGGCCAGCGGCTCTTTCAATTCACAGATCTTGTCGCCATAGCTCCAGCCTTTCGCCGAGTAGGGGAGGTAGTCCTTCAGCCACTCCGGCGGTGCCACATCGTAATCGACGAGGCACTTCCCGGCATAGAACTCACCTCCGGTCTTTCCCTTCGCCGCCTCGGCATAGGCACGCACGCAGCCGGGATCGATGCGGACATCATCGTCAAAGAAGACCACGAACTCCCCGGCGCATTCTTCCAGCACGAGGTTGAGGGCGTGGCTCTTGCTGCCGACCGGCGTGTAGCGGTACTCCAGCGGGAGCACGGCGCGGAAGCGCTCGATCTTGGCTTCCGCCTGCTCCTTCTTGCCGTTCTCCACCACGTAAACACGCTTCAGGGTGTCCGGCAGGTCGGCATCGACCAGACATTGCAGGGTGCGTTCCAACAACTCGCCCCTCTGGCAGGTGGGAATGATGATGATCATGGCGGGAGGAGAAAACCGGGGGGGTCAGCGGGAGCGGAATTCGCCGGCGATGAGGCGGAAGAACTCCAGCTTCTTGAATCCGAAAAGGAGTACCACGGCATACACGATGCCGAAGGTGGCCATGGCGGCGATCATCCACGGCCAATCATCCAAACGGCCATGGGCCATGCCCTTGACCGCCCATGCCGCGAGAACCGCCGGCACACAGGCAAGTGCCGGAGTGAGCATCGTTTTGAGGACCGATCCCAGGCTGACGGGGGTGCCCTTCAACGCCCACGCCCAGTAAGGGATGAAATTCAGGAACATCGCGATCGAATAGCCCATCGCGACACCACGCATGGAGCCCCACTGACCCGGCTCTTTCGGACCGTAGATCAGGCCGATGACGAAAGCCGCGACGATGATTGCCGAGTTCACAAGACCCAGCATCCGGTAGCGTTTGGTCAGGCCGAATGAAATGAGCAGCCATCCCGAAGGGTTCGAAATCCCGCCAAGCAGCGCGGCCACCGCAAGCAGCCTGAAAAGATCCGCCGACGCCGCCCAATCCGGGCCCAGCCATAGCAGCACCACCTGATCCGCAAACAACGTGATTCCCGCGATCACCGGCATGCTCAGGGCGCAGACCAGCAGGATTGCATTGAGATAATAGCGCCGGTAGCGCCCGATATCCTCCTGCAGCCGCGAGAGTGCCGGAATCGTCACCGCCCCGAGCGGTCCGTTGATCTGACCCACCGGCATCAGGAGCAAGCTGTAGGCCTTTTCATACGCAGCCATGGGTGCGGCACCGCAGAACTTCGCCACGAGGATCGTATCCGCCTGCCGCGAGAAATAGTTCACGACATTGAAACCGAGGACATCGCCGCCGAATTTCAGCATGCTTTTCACGCCCGTACCACGCGAGGGAAGGCCGGGCACCCAGCGCAACGCAACCCACGCGGCAAGGGTCTTGGCCACGGCCGGAGCCAGCGCCATTCCAACCAAGGACCAATAGCCCATTCCTGCCCGGGCCATCACGACCGCGACCACCACTCCCGAGAACATCGAAAAAATCTCCACCCCTGCCAGCAAGGGGAAGCGCATGTTGCGGGTCAAAAGCGCAACATGCTGCAAACCAAGGCCGCCGAACAGGAAGCTCAAGGACAACACCGGAATAATCGTGGCCAGGGCCGGTTGCCCGAAGAAGGCCGCAATCGCAGGAGAGGAGATCGCGAAGATCCCCGCGATCACGGCGCCCAACGCCACGTTGATCCAAAACAGCGTCGAGATCTGGCGGTGGTTGATCACCGACCGCTGGATCGTAGCCTGGGAAAGACCGACATCCATGAAGATCGCCAGGAACCCCGAAATCGCGGTGGTCATTCCGAAAATCCCGAAGTCCTCCCGGGTGATCATCCGGGCAAGGATCCCCGTGGACACAAAACGGAGCCCCATCCCTGCAATCCGGGAAAAGGACATGAGGGATGCGCCCCGCACGGAACTCTTGCGGAGATTCTTCGAGACATCGGGCACCTCGAAGGGATCCCTCCGGGCAACGCGCGGTTTCTTTGCTTCGTCGATGACGCTCTCAGCCTGCATTGAATTCCGGGAATTGAAAAGGCAATCGGATGTTTCCCGCTTCAGCGAACCTGGCTCAGAAATTCCGCAAGCTTCACCGTCAGGTTCTTGCGTTCGAACTGGCGGACGAATTCCCCGTTCCATCGCGGGCGTTCCTCGCCAGCTTTCCACTTCGCATGTTGATCCTTAAGGGCGGACAGCATGCCTTGCACGTCTCCCGGCTCACAGACGACTCCGGTTCCGGCGTTCCGCACGAAGTCGCGGGCATCGCTATCCGGCACGGTGGCCAGGATCGGTCGACCGGCTGCCATGTACTCGTAGGCCTTGCCCGGGACGATCCCCGCCTTCATGCCCGCGGGCATCTTGTGCATCGGCAGGAAAAGCAGGTCGGCGCCGCGCACGTAGCGCAGGCACTCGCTGTGGCTCAGGTAGCCGGAGCACTCGAAGAGCGGCTTCGCGGAGGATTGGTCGATCAAGGCTTGGTCGGACTTCGAAAGCACGCCGACACAATGGACGCGAACCTCGTCCACAATCGATGGATCTTCCTTCAGCCACTGCTCCAGCGCCCGGAGAAGGTAGAAGTGGGAGCGCGGGAGCCGCTCGACGCCCGGGATCGTGCGGCCGAGAAGCTTGTATTGAAATTGGCGGCCGCGCTCCGTCAGGCCGGATTCGGCATGAAAATATCCCGAGTGAACGATTGCGAATTTCCCGCCGTTGATCGGCTCCACTTCTCCGGCGAAATCGCTGGCGTCGTAACCATTGGTCAGACTGACAATGTCGTTCTTGCGAAGGCGGGGGAACGCTTCGGCCAAACGCCGCGCGGATTCCGGCGTGTTCATGATGATCATCGCCGCGCTGCTCAGGGACTTCTCCATCTGCGCCTGCTCCAAGCTGCGATGCCAGCGGGTGCGATGGAGCTGGAACTCGTCCAAGGCCCACGGGTCGCGCAAGTCCGCCACCCACGGGATTCCCGTGCGCCGGGAAATCTCCGCCGCGGCGTCTGCGCCCTCGAAGGGCGAAAGGGTGACGAAGATCAGCTCCGGCTGCTCCTGCGCCACAAGCTTCGTGCCGGCTTCGATCACCTCGTTCATCCACGTGAGGCCGAAGCGGCTGCGCATTCCGAGCAGCTCGCGCGCCGCACGCTCGAGCTTGCTTGGCACGTGAACTTCATCGGGAAGCGAAACGGAAGTCACCTTCACCGACTTCGGAACCTCTTCGAGCAAGGCCTGATCGGTCGGCGTCCAGCGGCGCTCGTTGTTGGGTTTGGCCGTGAGAACAACGGGATCGTATCCGCACTCGGGCAGATACTTCACGAATTTCAGCGAACGCTGCACGCCTCCTCCGCCAGAGGGCGGGAAGTGGTAGGCGATGAATAGAACCTTTCTCATCGGGGAGGATGTCGCGACGGGTTGGGATCCGTCGCCCGAAGGCTCGCTTCGAACCGGGTCAGCCATGGGGGGGGAGGCATTCATTTGGAGCGTCGCAGGGGCTTTCCGTTGAAAAGCAGTTCCAGGACCGGAATCCGCCGGATCACGAAACGATGCAGGCAAAGCGTCGTCACGAAGGTGGCAGCCGAGATCACCACAAGAAGCGCGATAGGGTCCGCCACCAGCGGCCGGACAAGGAACGCAAAGACGTAGAGTACCAGGAAGTGGAAGAGATAGACCGAATAGGCCGCCTCGGAAAGCGAGCGTGCCACCGGGTTCTCCTTCCTCACGCATTTTCCCGCGAACCAGAACAAGAAGCTGGAAAGACAGACGGCGAGATAGGTCTGGGAAACCAGGATGGCGACTTCATGAAGGCGGCCGGGATTCTCACCGGCGGTGCGATGGGCCACGAAGAGAAGAATGACGGACAGCACGACTTGGAACCCATGGACCTTCGAGAAGTTGGCGCGCAGCTGCGGCGAAGCGAAGAGAACCATGCCAAGGGCATAGTAGGGCAGGAAATTGCCGATCGAACGGACCACGAAATGCGCCTCCACATGCAAGGCGGGCTTGATCAGTTCGAAGACCACGCGCGACGCCACGCAGGCGGCGCACACCATAAGGCAGATGGCAAAAAATTTGAGCCCGGGCACGATGGGCGCGAGCTTGCCCAGGGTCCAGGGCCGCGGCGTGCGACCGGCTGAATCCTGCATGATGACATCCACCACGCGGCCGATCACGGGAGCGAGGAGCGAGTAGATGAAAAGCGCGACGAGGAACCAGAGGTGGAGATGCCAATTCATCGGCCCCGCGCCATCCGCGGCCCCCTTCCCCGCCAGATAGTCGGCAAAGGGAAGCGCGTGATTGTGGAAGATGAAAATGAGGTAGTTGGTGACGGGATTGAGCGCGACCAGCGCTGTCAAGAACGGGACGCCAATGGCCACCAGACGCTTCTTCACGGTCGTCTTCGCGCCATATTTCTTAAGCAACATGTAGGCGAGGAAGCCGGAGATCACGAAGAAGGCTTCCATCCGCACCAAGCCGGAAACCTCGGCAATGCCCCGGAAGATGGCGGTGCGCTCCACCGTGCTCGCGTGAACGAGGATGCCCCAGAACATCAGCGCGGCGCGCAGTGCATCGAGGTGGAAGAAGCGCTGGCTCTTCTTCGCCTCTCCGGTCACGGCAGGCTGAGCCTCCGCAACCGCCGCGGACGGCAGGACCGGTTCTACGAGTTCGACGGATTTCGCGTTTGTCATCGGGGGGGACGAGGGATGCGAAGTTTGGATTCGGACTAGCTGGAATACTGCATCTTTGAAGCAGGATTATCCGCCCCGGGAACTGCCGCCAAGGAGTTCTCCGGGAGTCCGAAGCGGATCCAGGAAAGGGAACTGAGCGTCGCGATGCTGAACCAGAAGAAGAACACCGATTGATCGTAGTAGGCCACGGAAATGCTGGTGGCGACGTGGGAGAAGAGGCTGGAGCCCATGCACCAGATCATGAAGCGGTCCCCGTTTTCATCCGTCTCCTCCGGGATCGCATCGATCATGGGGCCGGTCCACTTGAAGGCCACCCAGACCATGCCGATCAGCAGGAGCACGGCGAGAAAGCCGCCCATCACGCCAAAAGCGAGGTAGTAGTTGGTGATGTCCGTATGTTCTTCGCTGAAGGTCACGCCGGTCGGCATCCAGGAACGGGTGTGGTCGGTGCCGAAGGCCCACCAATCGCCGAAGTAACGAATCGCGGAATCGATCAACTTCGACCGGTGCCAGCCCGTGCTCCCCCCCATGCTTAGCCTGCCGATGAGGAACCAAACCGGCTTCTCCATCACCATGTGCAAGACGAGGAGACCCACGGGAATACTCCAGCGGACCAGATTCATCAGGTGCCGGAACTTCCATAGGAATACGCCCATCAGTCCGAAGATCAGGCTCAGGATCGGGCCGCTCGAGGCGCAAGAGGCAACCATCGTGAGACACGCGATCAGGCCGATCTTGGCGGCCCCCGGCTTGCGGCGCCAGAGCCCGAGCATGATCGGCACCAGCGCGGCACCGACGGTGCCGGCAAGAATCGCGTGGCGGAATGGACCACGCGCGCGGAGCTCGCCTTCGCGCACGACAACCGCCTCCTTCACGCCACCGAAGGTCTTGGAGAACAAATTGATCTCGGTGAACTTCTCCTGGATCATCTCCAGCGCAATCGGCACCAGCAGGATCGCGATCACTCCCATGATGGAAGCAAAGTCGTCCATATCCTGGCAGAAGGACCGGACGAGGAAGTAGCAAAGTGAAATCTCCGCAACCTTGCCGACAATGAAGGTCGGCCCTGCAGCCGCCGCGCCCGGCTCGTGGAAGAAGCTGGCGAAGAAGAGCCAGCCGCCCAGCAATAGCATCAGCTTGTCGATGAGATTGAAGCCACCGGCGAAACCCTCGCCCTTCACAATGATCCGGATCAAGCCGACGCCAAGGAGCATCCGGAACACCGGAAGCTTGATCCCCCCGAGATTCACCGCCTGCCCGTGGGTGATGTAGATGACACCCATCAGAAGCGGGATAACGGCCCATCGCCGCGGCACGCTCATCAGAGCGATGGCGGACAGGGCGAAGAAGATGACACCGAGGATATTCACGCGGAGGGGGAGCGTGGGACTTGTGGCGGGCAAGGGGGTCAGGACCGGCGGACCTCGCGATAGACGTCAGCAAGTTTCCTGCCTGCTTCGGCCCACGTGAGGTGATCGAGATCGGAAAGGGATGCGGCGCGCAGCTTCGCGAGCAGGGCGCGGTCGGAATCAAGCTGGCGGATGTGGGCGGTGAGCGCTTCCACATCGCGCGAAGGATGGATCATGCCATTCTGCATGTGCTCGCACACTGCACCCGAGGCGTCGGAGACGAGGAGCACGCAACCGGATCCGCGTGCCTCGTAGGTAACAAGCGCACTCCCCTCCTCCACCGAGGAAAGGACGAAGAGATCACTCTGGCGCATCAGGTCCGGCAGGTCGGTCCGGTGGCCCATCACCTTGATGCTCGGGTGCGAGAGCATCGGCTGCAGCAACTCCGCGTAGCCGGGGATGAACTCACCGCAGACCATGAAAGTCCCCTTCTCGTGGGCACCGGAGGCCAGCCACGCCTTCAGGGCATGGTGAAGACCTTTGCGCGGCTCCACCACGCCGGCGTAAATCATCACCAGTCCATCATGCTCGTCCGCATTTGCCTCCGGACTCGTGAAGCGCGAATGGTCGAAGCCATACTGATGGCGCACCAGCTTCTCATCCGGGAAGCCCCGGTCGCGGAAAGTCCTCGCGACGAAATCCGACGGACACAGCAGATAGTCCGCCTCGGCATACTCGGTCTCCTCGAGCGCGAGGCGCTTGCCGTTGAAGAGGTGATCGTGATCACCCGGCAACTCGATTCCCACGTTCTTGTTTTCCTTTGCCACTTCTTCGTAGGCAAAGGCCGTGTGCGCGTTCGGACGCTCCAGCACCACAGGAATGCCATGCTTCCGGGCGACGCGAATCGTCTTTAGTGAGGAAAGCGGCCAGCCGTGCACCACATCGATCTCGCGGTGATGCGAATCCAGCCACCGGGCAGTGACGGTGTCGTGCCAGTTGCAGGCCATGTCCCGGCCGATCAGGCGATACGGCACCCGGAATTTCCCGACCGCAAGGGTCTTCTTGACCTTTACCGCCGGGTTGAGCGGCTTCACCTGCGAACCCGCGATCGCCGTGACCTCGGCTCCGGCAAGGGAAGCACCTTCGACCTGATGCCAGGCCGTGGTGCAAATGCGCCCGCCACCCAACTTGTGGGGGAAACTGTACAGAACTCGGACCGGGGAGGATGTCACGGCAGGGGGGGAAGTTGCGATGGGGGTCGCTTCGCGTCCGCGCCATGAAAGACGTAAACGAGAGAGGGAACAATAGCTTGTGATGGAAAACGACCGGCATCACGCGATCGCGTGATGCCGTCGTGTCAGAACTCGAAACCCGGATGCCCCGGGCATGGCGTCACGGGGACGACAGAACCCGCAGGCCTTGCGGAGCCGTCGGCGCCGCCGAGGTTCCGAAGACAATGTCGGAAATCGTGTGCGACCCGCCATCAAGGGCCACAAGCGCCAGGTTATCCAGCGTGCTCACCGTCGCTTGCTCATTGCGGAACCTGTAGTTGTTCGCGATCTGCACCGCAGTGCCGCCATCGGGAGTCACCGTTGCCGAGTAGGTCTTTGCTGCGAGGTCCACGGTCAGCTCGAACCGGTAGATCTTCCCGGCGGTGTAGGTCAGCGAGTTTGCGGCCTGATAGGCGCCGCCGTTGCGTGCATCGATCACACCATTGATGGCGAAACGCACGATGCAGGCGAGGTCGGTGTAATTGTCCACCGAGCCCAGCGAGAGACCCGTCACGCCATCGATCTGGCTACCATCCGGAATCGCGTTCCAACGAACGGTGAACTTGCTGGTTTGCACGGGGATGGTGACGTTCGTCCATGCCTCGCTGGCAATGTAGGCTTCACCGATTCCGAAGCCGGCGGAGGCGACCACGCTATTCTCCGCACCCGCTTTGACACCCACGGCTTTCAGCGTGGAGGTCGTGGAAATCAGGACCGGGCCGGTGTAGAGCGTGGACGACGAGGTGGGGATGCTGCCATCCAGCGAATAGTAGATCGAGGCACCCGCGGTCGGGCAGGTAAGGGTCACCGGCTGGGGCGTGCTGAACTGACCGCCACTCGGCGAAATGACCGGCTTCTCCACCTGGTTCACGATCGAGTAGTCCCCGGTAGCGACGCGCGAGGGTGCCAGACCGCTCGTGGTCGATGTCGCAAAGGCCTTGATGGTCGTCGTGGTGGATACCGTGAACGGACCGGTGAAGCGCGTGGAAGAAGTCGTCGGCGTGCTCCCGTCGAGCGTGTAGTAGATGGTGGAATTCGCCGTCGAGCAGGTCATGGAAACCTGTTGCGGGGAATTGTAGATACCCGGCGTTGGGATGAAAACGGGCCGGGAAACCTCCGTGGTGGCACCGGGATTCTTCCAGATGTTGTCCAGGTAGCTGTCCGTCGGCATCGGCGGCATCAGGGACATCGCCTCGGCTTGGGTAAGGTTTGGCGTCCACGCGCCGCTCAGCGGCTGGTTGCTGCTGCCGTAGGTCTTGTTGGTCCGGGTATTGGAAGCGAAGGACCAGGGCCTCGACGTGTCCGAGGTATTGATCGCCATGCCGCCGTAGATGACGCTATCGATCGCCCGCATGTTTTGGCCGGAGCCGTTGAAAGCATTGTTTACCCCTTCGGTGGCGCCACCGGAAAGGAAGGGGTAGCGGGAAAGGGAAACTTCGGCCGAGGCCACGTAGCATTTCTCCACGGTCAGGCCGTTGATATTCCCCGTCTGGATGGCGCAGTTGTTTGAGGAGAAATAGACGCTGTCCCGGAAGGTGACGTTGCTGTAGTCGCCACCGCCGGCCGCAGCGAACTGGGCCGTGTCCGTGTGCGGCTTCCCGCCGGTGTAAGGATACTCGAAGAAGCGGGGCGCGTGATAGCAGCCGTCGAAACGCCAGCCATCAAAGCCGCCGCCACCCGCGTAGAAGTCCGCGGAGTCATCGCTCACCACATAGTGAGTGGGCTGGACGACCTCCACCGCCTCGATCCCTTCGGTCCGGTAGCCAGCGGTTCCATAGATGCCGAAGTGGCCGGTGCATTTGATCCACGCCAAGGCGGAGCGGCTGCAACCCTGCATCTTGATGCCGCTGATGCCGGTGGATTCGAAACCCGCGAAGCAAATGCCGTACACCTTCAGGAAGCGGACGCCATTTTTCCAAGTCACGGTTCCGTAGCCATCGCGCGGAGCGACCGTCACGCGCTGGCTCCAGCTCGTCGAACCGATGCTCTCAAGAACGGGAACCGATCCGCTCGAACTGCCATTGCCGGTCAGCTCGCCGGGCTGGACGAGGATCAGGGTGCCGCTGTTCGCTTGGTTCGCGGTGACGCCCTGAAGAGCCGATTTGATAGCGGCCCAAGTGCACGGCACCTCGATAATATTGGCGACCGTATTATCATACATGAAAGGAGTCGGGATTAGCTCCGGCCAATGGGTTCCATTGGGTCCGAAGGCAGGTACCCGCTCCGGCTTGGCGAAAACCGCGAGGGGCATCGCAAGAAGGGCTAGAAGTAGGACGTAGATTTTGGTTCTCATGAACATGATCGGTTGGTTTCCGAGTGCTCCTTGATTTTTCAGGAATGGGGCTTGGGGAAGCCGGGGTCTGTTTGTCACCGGATTGAGGGCCAAGTCCCCAAGGACATGGATCCGGTCTCGTGCGACGCCGGGGCTGATGGTCGCCACTCCTTCAAAATCAGATTCTTAACGGATTTTGAAATTAGCAGGAATCTACCAATTTGAGAATCCTAGAGTCCAATCTTTCGAACTGTTAGCAAGCGAATTTGCATTTTGCGACTAACCATACGCTGCGCTCGCAACCTCTTCATTCGCAGTAACCCATTGAAAATCCGCGATAATTTTCAGTGGTTAGGTGGTAAATACACGGATTCGAACCGGCCTCTCTTTCTCACGGAACTAGCCCCTGTTTCATCGCGCCGATCCGCTCGAGGGTCTCGGCACGAAGCGGTTTGCGGTTTTCCAAGAGCCTCGGAAGGAGGTGCTTGGCCGATTTCATCGCACGGATGAAGTCTTTCACGTGTCCGCCACCGCAAGCCTTTGCAAATTGATAGCAGGTCCGTGGCACCACGTACTGGAGGGCCTTGAAAGCGGGAAGGCAGGCGGCAGCCAGCAGAATCTGGTTCCGCGGTTTGTAAAAGACAGTCACCTCGCTGCGCCGGGAAACTTCGTTCGCATGATGAAGCGCGACCAGCTCGGGACAATGGAGGATGGAGCCACCTTGGTCGATAATCCGGAATGCCAGCTCCACTTCCTCGTAATGCATGTAGAGGATCTCCGGATACATCCCGGACTTTACCAGTTCCTCCCTGCGGAAGGCATAAGCCGTCCCGCTGAAGTAGGAGGTGAAGAACTCCTTGTCGGCATACCCTTCGATCGGCACGGGGTGCCACCAGCGCGGGGTGTCTTCCGATTTCCCGTCCGGCTTCAGCAGGCGGAAGGCAAGACCCGTGACTTCCGGCAGACTCTTGAAACGCGCCTCCACCTTCGCAAGCAAATGCTCATCGGGGATCGTGACATCGCTGTCGAAGCCGACGACGATGTCTCCCTTTGCCGCTCGGATCCCACGGTTCCGCGTCACGGCAGGGCCGCCGTTCTTCTCATTCACGAGCACGGTGACTTGCGGGAACTCGCGGCGGATGGCAGCCACGCTGTCGTCCGGCGAGCAGTCATCGACGATGATGACCTCCATCTCGACGCCTTGCTGAGCATAGACGTCCTTGAGCAGGGCCAGCACACAGTCGCGCCGGTTGTAGCTGGGAATGACGACGCTGATCATGTCGCGATTCAGTTTCAGTTGATGAGGGCGCGAAGATCAGACCGGGCTCTGGCCGGTCGTACCATAGCCGCACATCCACTTGCTCCGCTCCTGCCACAGGGTCTGCCAGCGGCCGGCGCTGTCGTTGCGCCCCGGCGTCGACCGGACCCTGCTGATTGCGGCGCGAAGCCCGGTGCCGGTGGCGAGGAAGAAGAGACCCAGCCATTGCGCAAGACCCGTCCAGTGGGTGCGCACCAAGCTCGCCTTGCCACGATAAAGAAGCATCGTCTTGTGAACCGGGGTGTCCGAGCAGCCTCCCACTTCGTGGACCAGCTTCGCATCCGGGCAAATCACCGGGCGGTATCCTGCTTGATGCGCGCGCATCGCAAGATCGGCATCTTCTCCATACATGAAGTAGCGCTCGTCGAGACCGCCGAGCTTGTTCCACACCTCCGTCGGGGAAAGCAGGAAACAGCCGGTGATCACGCCGACTTCCTTCACGGTATCGCGCTGCCAGTTGCCAAGAGATTCGGGATCGAGGAAGCGGTTGCGCGGTGCAAGCGTGGTGAGGCCGAAGGCAAAAAGAGTCATGCTCCACAAGGTGGGGCGGCCCCAGCAAGAGGAGGGTTCAAGGCTTCCGTCAGGACGCAGCGTGCGCCCTCCATAGAGGCCGTGGCCGGGCTTCTTCCGGGCGAAATCGACGATCACGTCCACCGCGTTCTCGAGGATCACGGTGTCGGGATTCAACAACAGCACGAACTCGGCATCCGCGTGCTTCACGCCGAGATTCACGCCTGCGGCGAAACCAAGGTTGGTGCCGGGGAGCACCAGCTGGACTTCCGGGAAGTTCTCGCGGATGAACGCGACGGTTCCGTCGCGCGAGTCGTTATCGACCACGATCACTTGTTGGTTCACGGCCTTCCTCTGCGCATAGACGCTTTCGAGGCAGGCTCCGATGTGGTCCTCCGAATTGTAGGACACGATCACGATGGCTACGTCAGCTTTCATTTGGGGGGGAGTCAGCTTAGGGCGGGGACGGGTTCCCGTTTTCCGATAACCCGTGCGGGGACGCCCGCGGCAATGGAGCCCGCGGGGAGATCTTTGGTAACGACAGCTCCGGCACCGACGATGCATCCATCACCGATGGTCACGCCGGCAGTCACGACGACCCGGGCACCGAGCCACACGTCGTTTCCGATCCGGATGTCGCGTTCGTTTTTCGGCTGTTGCCGGAAAGGTTTGCCCGCCTCGAACTTGTAGTCGGAGGCGGTGATAAAGACTTCGGGAGCGAGCGACACGTAGTTGCCGATGATGATCCGGCCGGTGGAATCGCCGGCCCAGAGGTAGCAGCGTTCACCGACATGGCAGTCGTGTCCCATCGTGATGCGTTCGCCATTGCGGAAGGAAACATTGGGAGCAATCCCCGTGCCGCGACCCGCCGTCAGCTTGCGGCGTTCACGCACGTGGCTGTAGCCGGTGTAGTGAATCAGCCGCAGGGCGTGCAGGTAGTTCCGCGGATCGAGCAGCGAACACGCGGCACCGACGGCTTTGGAGAGCTTCGATTTCACGGTGGAGTTCCCTTCCCTTCGAAGATGAAATTCCGGAGGCCCTCGATCAGGGGCCCGGAGGCATAGGGCGGAATGGCGTTCCGCGCCTGGAGCATATCCACCGCCCCGAGCTTCTGGAGCATCTCCTGCTCGTCAAAGGCGACGTTCACGTTGCCCAGCGCCATCATCCGCTTCGCGGTGGCGGTCTGGTGCTCGTTGCGGTGCTCGCCGAGGCGGGCAAGCTTCGGCATGACCAGGATCGGCTTCCCGTGCAGCAGCGCGGAAAGGATCGTTCCCATGCCCGCATGGCCGATGATCAGCCTTGCCTGGGCGAAGCGCGTCTTGAACTCGACGGGCTCGAGGAAATTGACGAAGGGCATGTACTGCGGTTCCCAGCCGCCTTCGCCGATCTGGGCAAAGACGTCCGTCCTTCCGGACTCGCCGGCCCAGCGGTCCACGACCTTCATCATCCGGTCGAAAGGCTTGTCGGTTCCTACGGTTACGAAGATCATAGTACGTTACCCATGCATGCCGGTCCGCCTTCGCGAGCCAGGTGCGGCCACTGGGTCAACCAGAGATCCGCACACGTGCCCGCCTTCGCGCCCGACATCGAAAGTTCTTCCGCATTCGCGATGCTATCAACCCAGATGGTGCGGATGCCCATCAGCTTCCCGAACTTCAATGCGAAGAATCCGGGGGCCGCTCCGGTGGAAATCACCACGTCCGGCCGCTCGCGGCGCAGCAGCGAAAAGATGCTCCACGCCGATTTCAGCAGGCTGATCTTGTTCGAGCGATTCGCATCCACGATCACCCGGAAGGGCGCGTCACCCACGTCGGCGCGGTAGCCTTCCTTCGCCGTGGCGAAGACCACATCGCACCCTTCGAAGGCCGGCCGCAGGCGCAGCAATTGCACCCAGTGGCCACCACCGGAGGCAATCGCGACGACTTTTGGTTTGGTCCGTGACATCGGGAGAAAGGATCAGGATGCACCGCGTCCCAAGAGGACGGCAGGAACCGTCTTCAAAAGGATTTTGAGATCGAGCCAGATCGACCAGTTGTCGATGTACTCGTTGTCCATCTCCATCCAGCGCTCGAAGGTGGTGTTGCTGCGGCCGCTGATCTGCCACACGCAGGTGATGCCGGGCTTCACCGAGAGACGCTTGCGGAAGAGCCATTCGTACTTCTTCACCTCATCCGGAAGCGGCGGGCGAGGACCCACCAGGCTCATCTCGCCATGCAGCACGTTGAAGAGTTGCGGCAACTCGTCGATGCTCGTCTTGCGGATGAAGCGACCGATCCTGGTGATCCGCGGATCGTTCTTCATCTTGAAGGCCGGGCCGTCGGGAATCTCGTTGAGGTGCGCCAGCTCCTTTTTCTTCGCCTCCGCGTCCACGACCATGGAGCGGAACTTGTAGATCCGGAAACGGCGCTGGTTCATCCCCACGCGGTCCTGCGCAAAGAGCACGGGACCGGGACTCGTCATCTTGATGAGGATGGCCACGGTGATCATCAGCGGCGCGAGGACGATCAAGGCGGCGAGCGAAACACCCGTATCCACCACGCGCTTCGCCAGCAGCTGAAGCAGCATCTGCTCCCGGAACAGCGTGACCACGTTCTCGCCCTCGAATTCCTCGAGGTGCAGGGTCTTGAAAATGGTGTTATCCTTGAGCTCCGGCATCAGGCGCAAGACGATCCCCAGATCGCGGGCGAGCTGCACCACCTTCATGATGTCGCTGAAGCGGGATTCCACCGGCAGGCAGACGATCATCTCGTCCACCCGTTCGCGCTTGAGCACGGATTGCAGATCGTCGAGGAGGCCCAGCACTTCGCCGCGATTGCCCGCGGTTTGCAGCCAGGAGTCCTGAGCCGCAGGGGTTTCCGCCACAAACCCCACGATTTTGTATCCAAGCTCCGGTCTCGCATCAATGCGCGAAGCCACGTCGCTGGCCCGCGGGTTGGCTCCGACGACGAGCAGGAAACGGTAATTGTACCCCGAGCGCCGGGCGCTCATCAGCATCATCCGCAGGAACAAACGGCTGACGACGCCTGCCAAGGTAACGATCGCCCAAAAGGGCAGGATATTGGCAGTATTGATACTCCGGATGGAGGAAATCCCGGCAACGATCACCAGCCAGAACGAGGCGAGCGTCGTCGCCTTTACCAGATCCTTCAACTGGGTCTTCAGGGCGATGAACCGGTCCGCCTTGTAGCGGATGCAGTAGGCGAAGATGCCGACCCAGCCCAAGGCCAGGAGCAGAACCCCGAGCATATCGCCCATGCGATACGTGGCGGGGGCGGTGGGGGTTCCTCCCCGGAGAACGATCTCGGGTCGGAAGTAGATGATGAGCGCTGCCGCGGCGACGAGAATCAATTGATCCAGTACGCGGAAACTATGGATCAACACCTTGTGACGAAGGCGAATCATAGGGGGGACGGGGGGGTGGGGGACTCAGCAGGGGGGGGATGGGAGGGGGAAGTCAGGAAGGTGAATCAACTTCGCTGACCGGCAATAGCATCGCGTTTTTGTACCATATCGCAAGCTCCTTTGCGAGGGGGTTCCAGAACTTGCCACGGTACTTGACGCAGAGAAAATCCAGGAACTCCCGGATGAGGGCGGCCGGATAGTGGGAAGAGGTTCGCTTCCCGGTAAAATCAATATAGTCGGGGTGGATGTTCACAAGCGCGAGGCCGCCGCGTTGAGCGATCCAATCGAGCTTCCGCTTCCAGATCTCCGGGGTCTCCTCTCCCAGAAGGAGGAAGAGGGTGGAGTCCTGCGGAAGCGTGTAGGGCAGCTCGATGTAACCGTTTCCTCCCCCCCTCCCTTCCGGCCGGACCCGGAACGGGAAGATCGTGTGCGACCCGTCCGGCTGGGGTTCGAAGGGATCGGTATCAAAGGTCGAGGCGTCGTAGACGACATTGAGGTCATGGATCCAATCGAGCTGCCGGAGCATGAAACCCGATCTGAATCCGACCGCCTTCCAGGAATCCAGGTAACGATTGATCTTCTTCGCCTTCTCCCGGAAGCCCTCGCGCGAGCCGTAGAGGCGGCCGTCGTGGTTGAGATCATGGACGCCGACTTCGAAGTCCATTTCCTCAAGCCATTTCCTCAGTTCCGAAGGATCGTTGTAGGTGCCTTCCGGAATGAAATTGAAAGACGACCTCAAGCCGTAGGCGATCTCGATTTCCGCCAGCTCCCTGACCTTTCCGAGGCCGCTGCGGGACTCGACGTCATGGGTGAAGACGACCGCGAATTCCTTCTCGTGCGGCCAGCCCGGCCAATTGGCGGGCGTCGCGCCGGCGAGCTCGTTGATCGGCCAAGTGGTGCCGCATTGCCGGATGATCCCCCGTGCGCGGCTGCGCCGCATAGCCCAACGCACGCTCCGCGGGATGAACGGCTTCAGCCGGAAGTAAGCACGCGCGAGCAAGCCGGGAGAGCTCGCGGCCATCGCTTGGTATGCGGACGCCATCGGTCGGGACATGCTGGTGCGGAATGCTCCGGGTGAACGGATGCCGCCTCGCTCGGTTGCCATCAAACTTCCCCGAGAACCCAGCTCGGGGCGTGGGATCGTGCCTTGTTGTAGATGCACGAGACGTCCGCCCGTCCTTTGACGAGTTCCGAATAACCCCACTGGAGGGTTTCACGGTTCGTATCTTCGCCGTCCACCACGAGCAGGACCTTGTCCATCAGGCCCGCCATCGCGATCGTGGGGCTCGTTTGGGCGAGAGCCGGCATGTCGAAGATGATGTAGTCGAACTCGCTCGCGCGGAAATGCGGCAGGAGTTCGTAGAGGTGCATCGGCCCGAAGGGCGTCGCGCTGGGGTCCGACTTCCGGGATGCCGCACTCGCCAGGTAGAGGTTCTGGGAACCCTCCTTGAAGCGCGTGTTCCGCGCGGCCTGCAAGGCACCGACCAGCGAGTGGAGCGGCTTGTTGCCGAACATCGGATTGTCGTCCGGATACTCCGAATTGAGATCGACCAGCAGAACCTTCGCACCATTCACCTCGGAGAAAGCCTTCGCCAGTCCGGCGGCGATCGTGGATGTCCCCGCACCTGCCGAAAGGCCGGTAACGGCCATCAGCTTCGGCTTGTGGGTCATGTTGTTGATCTGGAAATTGAAGACGATCCGGTCCCGGATGGCTTCCGAGTAGGGATGGATGAAGTGATCCGTCTTCGCCGGGAAGGGCTGGAAGGCGGCGGCGCCACGCACTGCGGGCAGGGTGCTGCGCTCCCCTTCCGCGGCAGCTTCCCCGGTGCGCTCGTTCGAGATCAGCGGTGCGCCGCGATGCTTCAGGCGCACGTAGGGAATCGAGAGCATGAGAGGAAGTTGCAGACGCGATTCGATCTCCATCGGCCGTTTGATCCGGCGGTCGATCACCAGTTCAAGAAGGAAGGCGAGACCGATACCGGAGGCAACGCCCGCCCCGGCCAGACCGAGCATGATCTTCTGCGACAGCGAGCTGAAGGTCTGTTGCGGTGCGGAAGGCTGCTGGACAATGGGAATATTCGGAATCTGCGAAGGATCCAGGGTGCGATCCACGCGCGCCTTCTTCAGGTTGGATTCAAGCAGGCGATACTCGCCGTCTTCCATTTCCTTGCGGCGCTCGAGATCTGCGACCCTGGGGCCGACTTCGGAGAGCTTCTTGATTCGTGCTTCCAGCTCGCCGAGGTGGGTCCGATAGCGTTCGATCCGGGCTTGGATCGCGTGCAAGATGTCACGCTCTTTCCGGAGCACCACCAGCGGGCTCACTTGCTCATCGCCCCCTTCCTCCTTGGCTTCGATCGCGAGGGCCGGCGTCTTCGCCAGCATGGCCTTCCGCTTGGCCTTCGCGTTGGCGATCTCCTGCTGGTTGCGGAGCACCTGCGGATTTCCCGGGGCGAATTTGCTGCTCAGGTCAAATTCCTGCTTCTGGAGGCGCTCCAATTGCGTCGCAAGTTCCCGATACTCCTCCACTTCTTCGGGCTTGGGAGCAGCAATCACCGGCTTCTCCGGCTTGGCCATCGGCTTCACGGAAACGGAGGCCACCGCATTTTCATCGGACTGGTCCGTGGTCGCGACATCCCTCTCGAGCGCTTCCACCTTGGTGGCTTGCGCGTCCCGCTCGGCTTCCGCATTCACCAGATCCTGCTTCGTCCTGTCCCTCTGGGTGGCGAGAGAGCTCGATTCGTCGGCCAAGGAAATGATCCCCGCCTCGGACTTGAGCTTGTTCAATTCCTCTTCGGTCTTGCTGAGGCGAACGCGGACCTCCTCCACTTGCTGGGCCACCGAATCGAAGGCACCCACCGAACGATGCACCTCAAGGTGCTTGTTGAAATAGCGCTTCACGATTTCACGCAGCACGTCCACGGCAAGCTGCGGGTCCTCATTGCGATAGGTGACATACACCACGTTGCTGCCGCGGGAAGCGGGCGTCACTTCAAGACCGCCAAGCACGAAATTCGCGGCGGCATTCAGATTCGCCGGCTGGATCGAAGGAACAAGACGGTCCGGACCGATCGCTTCAGCGACCTCTCTCGCCAGATCCCCGCTACGCAGGATCTCCAGCTCGGTACTGACCACTTGATCACCGCCCCGTCCGCTCGCCTCGACCTCCGATTCATGGGAATCCATCCCGCCACGTTGCAGGACGTAATTGATCACGAACTTCGCCTGCGATTGGTACAAGGGCTTGCGCGTCACGAAGACCAGCGCCGCAGCTCCCAGACCGAGCGCGCTCATGATGAAGATCTTCCACTTGTGCTTGAACAGCACGTAGAGGATGTCCTGGAAGCCGAAGGATCCTTTCGATCCGTGGGGAACAGACTTTTGCATTACTAGGGGGGGTGTAGTCGTTTTTAATCCAGATGGGGGCAGATCAATGATCCAAGAATCCGGTTAAAGCGCAGGGGGATCAGCCGGAGAGCGTGCGAGGTTTCCGCCGCACGATCCGTTCCACCCCTCCACCCGCGATCACGGAAGGAGTGGCGGAACTGGCTGATGAAAGTCATATCAGCACCCCGCGAATTTTCAAAGCGCGAATGCCCTTTGCCGACGATCGGAGGGCGTCTTGCTGAACTAAGCAGCAGTTTCTTGGAATTCGGGAGAAGCCCTGTCGCAGCGTCTTGCCGTGGCGGGATCTTTCTCACGCAAGTTATTGAAGAGAAGCGGACAAAGCGAACCACCCGCAATTGCATGCGGCGTCCCTTGCGGCCGCATTCACGGAAAAGACGAGGAGCGGGATGAACCGCCGGAGGTCTTGGAGAGAAGTGGCCGCGCCGGATTTCCCGCCACCACGGTGCCGGGTTCGACATCCTTCGTCACCACGCTGCCGGCTCCGATCATCGCATTCCGGCCGATGGTGAGACCGCCGAGGATGGTACTGCCGGAGCCAATGGAGGCACCTGTCTCCACGATCGTTTCCAAGCAGACCCAGTCGTCCTCCGTCTGCGGCTTGCCATCCGGATTCACCGCCTTGGGAAAGCGATCGTTCACGAACATGACGCCGTGACCGATGAAGACTTCATCCCCGATCGTGACACCTTCGCAGATGAAGGTGTGGCTGGAGACCTTGCAGCGGGCACCCACCTTGGCTCCCTTCTGAATCTCGACAAAGGTGCCGATCCGGGTGTCGTCCCCGATCTCGCACCCGTAGAGATTCACGAAACCATGGAGGCGCACCCGCTCTCCCAGCTTTACGTCGGACGCCACCCTGATTCCTTGGTCAGGCTTGTCGGTCATACGCCGCTTAACTTTCGTGGACTGGAATCCTCCAATGCCTCCCAAGGACCAGGCAGGGATTGGATCAAGGAACTCGGGAATGGCACGGGACCTCCTCTGGCCCGGAGCGATTCGGAGCTGGCTTCAAGAATCCTCACCATTTCGAGGCCGCGGATCCCGCAAGTCAGCGGGCGGCTTCCCTCACGGACGCAGTCGATGAAATGACCGCACATGTTCCTGAGCGGCTCGCTCTGCTCGATACGCGGGAGGTAGCAGTCACCGTAGTGATAGGAGTAGTGGAATTCCGCGAAATCGTCGTAGTGCGGGGGGCACTCGACGCGGACATCGTAAATGCGGAGTTTTTCGAGCGGCTGGAGATCGTCGTAAACGATCATCTTTCGGGTGCCGACGAAAGTCATCTGCCGAACCTTTCTCGGTTCCAGCCAGCTGCTTTGAACGGTGGCGAAACGTTGGCCGCTGAAAGTGAGCGAAAGGTTGGTGATGTCTTCGATGCCTGGATTGATGTTCGCGTTGCCCTGGCAATTCACCAGTTGCGGGCACTCCCCCATTACGTGGAGGATGATCGAGATGTCGTGCGGCGCGAGATCCCAAGCGACATTGATGTCCTTCTGGAAAAGGCCGAGGTTCAGGCGCTGGCAGTTGATGTACTTGATGTCGCCGATGCCGCCCGCACGGATGATTTCAGCGATTTTCCGAACCGGCTCCGAGTAAAGATAGGTATGGCCCACCATCAGGATCAGGCCTTGTTCGCGCGCAATCCCGATAAGCTCCTCGCACTCCCCGGACGAGGAAGCCATCGGCTTTTCGATCAAGACGTGCTTCCCCGCGAGCAAGGCCGCCTTGGCGAGAGGATAGTGGGTTTTGACCGGGGTCGCGATGATCACGGCATCAAGGTCGGCACCCTCGATCATCGCCGCGAAGTCGGAAAAGAAAGCACTCCCCGGATACAGCGCCCGCATGTGATCCAAGCGGGCCGGATCAGGATCGCACAGGGCCCGGACTTCGGAGTCGGGATGGGAGTTGAAATTGCGGGCCAGATTCGGGCCCCAATAGCCACATCCGGCGATCCCCACTGAAAGGGATTTTCTCATACACGGTCCGAGATGCGCTGGACACCGTATCCCAGGACGCCCTCATCTGTGCCCGATGGACGCTGCGGGTGAGACAGACTCCGGCGTTGGTGTGCCATGCAATCGGCCATCTGCTGGAGCAGCGCCACCGGCGTCCGCAACATGATGGCAATATCAAAGAGAGGGGATGATTTCCGCGCGTAGTGAACGTCCATCGCGTTCATCTCGCGGAAGGTGGTACGGTTCTTGCCGTTCACCTGCCACAGACCCGTGAGGCCCGGCAGCACGGTGAAACGCTCACGCTGGGATGTGGTGAAAAAGCCGTATTCTTCGGTGAGGCACGGACGAGGCCCGACCAAGCTCATTTCACCGCGGAAAACATTGAGGAGTTGGGGAAGCTCGTCCAAGCCCGCCATCCTCAGGAAGCGGCCTCCGGGAATGAGCCGGGAATCACCCAGGCAATCCAGCTTGATCATCGGACGATCCGATTCGATCAGGCGACCGACATGTTCCTCGTGATCGGCCGTGGATGCGCCGTGGCGCATGCTGCGGAACTTGTAGAGCGTGAAACGCCGGCCGCCGAGGCCGATGCGTTCCTGGCAGAAAAGAGCGGGACCTCGCGACACCAGTCGAATCCAGAGAGCGACGAGGATGACCAGCGGCAACGCCACCGGAAGGCTCGCGATTACGCAGGCCATGTCCGACCAACGCTTCCATGCCGGGATTTCGACACGACGAACCGATGAGCGGGGGCGGGTGGAGATCGAGACACCGCTCGGGCGCTTCCTCGGGAGAGATCGGGAGGATAGTCTGTCCCTATTTCCTGGGACTTCGGAGCGAAGGGCAAACTCGCTACCACGGGAGCGTGGCGATGGCGAGAAAGCACGGGTTCGCCGTTCCTTGAATTGTTTTGTCATCCGGGGGGGCGGGGGGGAGTGGATTGACGATGAGATAAGGAATCTATTGGCTCAAGTGTCTTTGCGCAGGGATTTGGAATGTTGCGGGTTAACCAAGATTCACCGTTCATGCTGCCGCCCTTGGTCGTTTGACGCTTCTCAGCGCCAAAACCTTCCATACGACGGGCCGGGTAGTGACCTCCTCGCACGCAAGTCCGGTGAAAGCCTTCAAGCGTCATTCCCTCTAACGGAAATGGGTGCAACGCTGGCGGGGCCGTGCTGGAACTTAAATGGGGGGAGATTTTCTGGGGGTGGGGATGAACAGCGACAACGCTTCTATCAGAACCGTAAGGACCTACAAGCTTTTATTGGAAGAACTACGTAACCAACGGTTCATTTTTGCAAGATCGCATCTTAAACAATGCCTAAACGTATCCAAGTTGCACCTTGGGCAAAAAAAATTCAAAAATTCAGCCATCCGCAAAAAGACAAAGCTTATCACGGATTTAGCCAGCAAATGAGGAATTTGCCGTGTCGGAAAGGAGATAGGGCACCTTTTAAGTCGCGGGGGATTTCACAGTCGCAGCAATGTATCGCTGGGTTAAAAATCAGCACCCTTCATGCCAAGCCGCTGCTTCCTGGTTTTTCGGAGGATGCACGATATCGAGGTTTACGATCCTCTCCGATGCGGACTGCGAATATCCCCGGGAGCGAGGAAAGAGGAATCCTCAATATTCCACGCTGACCGAGGTCGAGATCTGCCACTGCGACCAGTCTTTCTGGCCGTCATTCGTGGCGTATCGGACGGAGCTTGCCCAGCCGATCCGATCGGAGAACAACTTCCTTCGATAGGTCAGGTAAGCACTGATGAACTGATCGTCATCCCGCACGGAAGCGACCGTTCCGACCGCTTCGTACTCCGTAAAGCTGATTCCGAGGCCGCCTTCAAGGGAGCTCCGGTCGAATTGCCTCACCAGTGCGGTGAAGAAGGAAAGGTCATTGACCACGTAGTTGGTACTATTCGGCGAAGGAACCGTGGAATAGTGGATCGAACCCTTCCAGCTCCAGCGCTCGCTGATCAAGTACTGCGCTTCGAGGCCGCCGGCCGGGGCCGCTTCACGGTCCCCACCCTGCCGCGAATTCTTCGCGAACTCGACACCCGCAAAGGCATCGAAGAAGAAGCGCTCGCCCCACTGGTAGCGAACCTTTAGTAAGGCGGCGATCGCATCCCGTTCACCGGTATTGGCGGATTCGGACACGGTATAGCGGAGCGACGGACCGATGCGGATGCGCTCGGTGGCCTCCCATAGTCCGGCGATCTGGGCCGTGTTCACATCCGCTCCCGATCGGCCGCCGGTATCGTAATCCGACGACGAGGCCGTCCATGCCGCCTGCAGCGAGGTTCGCGGGGCCAGCTGGTAGGTGCCCTTGATCCCGTAGCCCAAGATGGTGCCTTGGACAAAGGTGCCGGAGAGACGGTCGGCGGTCGATACCTGGCTATAATCCGCAAACACCGTGAGGGTCGTGCGGGAACCGTGATACTTGAACGAGAAGTTCCCGGTATGGTCGATGCCGTTCAGATCGGAGTTATTCCAGTATGCCTGGTAGACCGGTGAATAGCGCGCCTCGAAGGAGTATTTCGCCCCACCTTCCGGATCGGTCCGATAAACGGCCCACGGAGCGATGGAGCCGTAGAACTCGCTCTGCGTGTAGTCTGAAGCGAGGAAGAAGTTCGAATCGTAGGTCGCCGAAACGTCCAATCCGAAATAAAAGCCGCCCTTCACGGCTTGGGCCTCGGTGAGAAACGGCTCGACGAGCGCGCGATCTCCGTCCGCAAGTCGCAATGCGAAATCCTGGGCGGCAGCTTGAGAAGCGAGGACCGCGGATGCCATGGCAACGGCGGAAGCAAGCTTCTTCATGGAATCCATAGGGGGGGTGAACATCCGATGAAGTGTCTGGGTGGACTCCGCGATCATCCATCAATTCACCGGGAAAAGTCAAACCGTTTTCAACTTGAGCCCGACTAACCAATGGAAGCCATCGGATAGAGATCGGTTAGGAAACTTAACCTTTCCGCACTTAGGGCAAATCCAACAGTTGTTAGAATCGCCTCCTCTGCCCCGAGTCCGCCGGATCTAGCGGGGCTCCAGCCGGAAGAATGCCTTGGAGCCGGGAGGCGGAAAGCGGAACTCCGCGCCACCCTGCGCGTCGATCGTCATCTGCGGCTGCGTGATGGGAAAGAGCTCGAAGTCCGCAAGATTCACCGACTTTTTCACGGCCACCTTCAGGATAAAATCACCCGTCACCGGATCCCTTGGCAGCATGGGCATCCCCGAATGCATCGCTTGAAGTTGTGCCGTGCTATAGAGACCGGTGGCGTTGGCTCCGGAGCGGAGGATCGCCAGCAGTTCCTCGTCGTTCACCTGCCAGTCAAACCCCAGAGCCTCAAGCTGCAGCTCCGCGACATCGTTCAATCCATCACCATCCGTATCGTTTGTCGGAGAGAGTGCTTGGCCGGTGAGCGTGATATTGAAGGGACTGCTCGCCACCGCATTGCTCAAAATCCTCAGCGTGGCCACCCGGCTATCCGCAGCCACGGGAGCGAACGTAACAGCGAATGACACCGACTGATCCACCTGCAGCACGACGGGCAGGGCAGGTACGTTCAGGAAGAAGTCCCCCACGTTTCCGGCAAACAGGGAAATCGAGGTCAGCTCCAAGACCGCGGTGCCGATGTTTCGGATGACCACGGTCTGCACGTCCCCGCTGGTGCCCATCGCCGCATCGCCGAAATGGATGCTCGCGGCCCCGCTGATCAACCCGGTACCCGGAGGCTGTTCCACCTGCATCTCCGGCGATGGCGGATCGGGATCGAAGACGAAAGCCGCCCCCCGGTTCACGGTATTGCCGTCGTCCAAGGGGGCACCTACCACGATATTCGTTCCGTCGATCGCAGTGGAATAGCCGAACCAATCGCCCTGCGCCTTGTCGAGATTGTCGAGGATGTCTACTGAAACCTCCGGCGTGGAGGACGTCAGTTCATACACATAGGCCGATCCCGTGTCCGAGGCCCCGAGGTCCACTTCGGAAGCGCCCACCACCAAGCGGGTGCCCGAAATCGCAACCGAAATGCCGAAGTAATCTTCCGGCTCCGGAGCCGGGTTGTTCAGGGTCGCCAGTGGAATCCCAGGAGTGCCGAGGTCGAACACATAGGCACTTCCGGAATCGGGCTCGCCGGATTCATCCATCGGGCTTCCAACCAGGACATTGTTTCCGGAGATTCCAACGGAGTAGCCGAACCAATCGTCAGTGCCGGGGCCGGGATTGCGAAGAATTGCCACCGGTAGCGTGGGCGTTCCGGAAGCTGTGTTGTAGATGTAGACACTCCCGCTATTGATGGCTCCCGCATCGTCTCCATAGGCACCGATCGCCACCAGCGATCCGGAGATTCCGACAGAGTAGCCGAACCAGTCGTCCGCATTCGGCTCCGGATTGTCCAAGGTCATGATGGGAACCGTCGGCGTGGGCGAAGCGAGGTTATACACGTAGGCACTCCCCGCATCCAAGGCCCCGGCATCATTCTTGAAAGCGCCGACAACCAGGATCGATCCCGAAACCGCGATCGCATTTCCGAACTGGTCCTGCGCCTGGGGAGTCGGATTGGGGATCGTGAAGACAGGCGTCGCGGGTGTCGCGGAAGTACGATTGTACACGTACACCGTTCCGGCATTGGTCGCCCCGCCATCATCCTGATAGGCCGCCACGATGATGAGGTTTCCACTGGCTGCGACCGACGCTCCGAAATAGTCGTTCAGCACCGGTGCCGGGTTGTCGATGGTAAGGACCGGAAGCTGCGGGGTGTTGGAAGTGAAATCGTGAACGTAAACGGAGCCCGCATTGGATGCCCCCTTGTCGTCGTGATGGCAGCCTACGACGACCATCGTACCGGAGATTGCCACCGAGGTGCCGAATTCCTCATCGGAGGACGGGCTGGGGGTATTGAGGGAAAAGACCGGCGCCGTGGGAGTGCCGGAAGTCAGCTCGAAGACGTAGGCGCTGCCTGCATCGCTTGCACCGGTGTTATCCCCATGTGCTCCCGCAGCCAGACGAGTACCGGAAATGGCCACGGAACATCCGAAGAAGTCGTTGTTGACCGGAGTCGGGTTATCGATCGTGTGGGCGGGAACGGAAGGGGTTCCGGAAGCCAGATCGAAGACATACGCGCGGCCCGTATCCGTTCCTCCCTGATCGTCGAGGTGCGATCCGACCATCAGCCGGGCTCCGTCCACCGCCATGGAGGAGCCGAAGGTATCATTCAGAGCCGGAGCGGGATTGTGAATCGTCACGATGGGGACGGCGGGCGTGCCCGATGCGACATTGTAGACGTAACAGGTGCCGGCGTTCTGAGCTCCGGTGTCTTCCTGGGGAGCAGCCACCACCACCGTCGCACCCGAAATATCGACCACCAAACCGAAGTGATCGTTCGTGGTCGGCGACTCGTCGGCCAAGACCACTTGGGGCGTCTCCGGCGTGGCGGATGTCAGATTGAAAACATAGGCCCGGCAGGAATCACCGCCGGCATCGTCGGGCGCGGCACCCACCACGACCCGGGCTCCGGAAACCGCCACCGAAACCCCGAAGTTCTCACCGCCGGAATTCGGATTGTCGAATTGGTACACCGGCACGGAAGGCGTGGCGGATGAAAGATCATAAGCGTAGGCACAGCCGGCATCCAGCTGGCCGGAGTCCCCTTCCGGAACTCCTACCACCACGCGAGCGCCATCGATCGCCACCGACCATCCGAAGGTGTCGTTCTGCCCCGGGTCCGGGTTTTCGAGCACGAAGACCGGCACCGTGGGTGTGGCCGACGACATGTCGTAGACGTAAGCAATGCCGGTATCGTTCGAGCCCGAATCATCTTCCGGCGCGCCGATCACCACGCGAGTGCCCGAAACCGCAATGGACCACCCGAAGTAGCTTTCCTTGGATGGATTGGGATTCTCCAGCTGGTGGAGCAGAGCACCCGTCGCGGCATTGTAGATGTTCACGATGCCGCTGTCGGCACCGCCAATGTCGTCGTAAGGAGAGCCCAATGCCAGAGTGTTGCCGTCGAGCGCCACGGTATGCCCCAAGCCGTTGCCTGCCTGTCGCGCCGTGCTCTGGGAGAAGAAGGCATACTCCATCGAATGCGGAATCGGAGCACCACTGGCAACTTCCGGCATGCCGGCGAGCCACAGGCTGACGCCTGCTGCAACCGCGATTGGCCAACGATGGAAGGGACGAAGCATGGGAGGGGATGGAAGCTGTGCTTAGTCCGTCTCCAGACGGAAGAGCACATTTCCAGACACGTTGAAACGGAACTCGAGTTCCCCCTGTGAATTGATCGAGGTCTGGGGAACTGTCATGGGAAAGGGAGTGTAGGTCGAGAAATCCACCGATTTCAGCAGGGACATCTTGAGCTTCAGATCTCCGGTCGCTGGGTCTTTCGAGATCTTCGGTCCGATCAATCCCAGCGCCTGCACCTGATTCGTTGCGTAGAAGCCCGCTGGCACCATGGAGGTTTGGAACGCCGCCACCAGATCCGTGTTGGGTGCCTGCCAATCGAAACCGAGTGTTTCCATCCGCAGTTCCGCCACATCGTTCAATCCATCGCCATCGGAGTCCTGATTTTCGGACAGGGCGGTACCGCTAAGGACGATATCGAAGGGGTTCTCATTCGAGTCTCCGTTGTGAATCCGGAGAGTAGCCGTGCGCAGACCCGGCGTAGTGGGACTCAAGGTCACGGAGAACGTCGCATCGTCATCCGCGGGGACACTTGCGGGCATGCCTGAAAGGCCCACGGAGAAATCCGCCGCATTTCCACCGACCAGCGAGATTCCGGTGATCGGCAAACCGGTGATCCCGGTGTTCAAGATCGTGAAGGTCAAGGTCCCTCCCCCGCCCTGTCCGATGGCCACTGCGCCGAAATTTGCGGCACCGCCGGTATCGAGTTCTTCTCCTCCGGGCCCTTGCACCGCGATCTCGGGAGCTGCGGGACCGAAAATATAGACGGCTCCTTTGTCCGTCGCGGTCTTGTTGTCGAGGGGCACACCCACCGCGACGGTGATCCCGGAGATGCCGACCGACGCTCCGAATTGATCCCCATTGGTGGGAGTGGAACGTGCGAGCGTCGCCGAAGGCACAGAAGGCGTCGCGGAGGCCATGTTAAAAGTGAAAACCCGCCCCGAATCGGTGGGGCTGTTGTCCAGAGGGGCACCCACCACCACCCGCGATTCTCCAACCGCGACCGCGTGGCCGAAACGGTCGTCCGTGGAAGGGCTCGGATTGGAAAGGGTCACCGCCGGAACCGCCGGGGTCGCACCCGAAAGGTCATACACATAAACCGAGCCCGCGTCCGTGGCGCCGGTATCATCCCCGCTGGCGCCGATAGCGACCCGGTTTCCGGAAATGGCCACCGCCTCGCCGAAGCCATCCTCCGCCAGCGGACCGGGATTGGGGAACGTGAGGAAGGGAACGGTCGGTGAGGCACCGCCAACCTCGTAGAGATAGGAGATACCGGAGTTCGTGCCGCTGCTGTCGTCCTTCAGCGCGCCAACCACGAGCCGGGTTCCCGAGACGGAAACGGAGCAACCGAAGCGATCATCCACGGCAGGCCCCGGGTTCCCGATCGTGTTTACCGGAACCGCGGGAGTGGGAGACGCGAGGTTGAAGACATACACGCTCCCCGAATCCACGGCCCCAGCGTCATCCAGCTCGGCGCCGACCGCGATTAAATTGCCCGAGACGGAGATCGCCCCTCCGAAGCCGTCGCCAGATGCCGGGCTGGGGTTCGGGATGGTCAGAAAGGGTGAATCGGATGGGCCTGCGGAAAAGTCGTACACGTAAACGGATCCCGCATTCACCGCTCCCGCGTCATCTCCCGGCGCTCCGACAATCACCCAGGTCCCCGCGATCGCGACCGCTGCTCCATAGCCATCGTTAATCGCGGGGTTCGGGTTATCGAGAAAGGCGAGCGTCGCGCTAGGCTTTGAAGACGCAAGGTCATGCACACTGACCCGGCCGGCCCGCGTTGCTCCCGAGTCGGACTCCGGCGAACCCACCACCACCAGATCCCCCGAGATTGCCACCGCACTGCCGAAATGATCGGTCGAGTCCCGGTGCGGGCTATCGAGGGTCATCATGGGAGTGCCGGGAACCTCCGCCGTGAGGTCATAGGCATAGGAAATTCCGGAATCCTCGTCTCCCGTATCGTCGCGCCATGCACCGGCCACGATCCTTGTTCCCGAGACGGCAACCGTATTTCCGAAGTAATCATCCGCGTCCCACGAGGGCTTCGAGAGCGTCACCGAGGGAACCACGGGATTGGCACCCGTCAGATCGAAGACGTAGCATGCTCCGAGATTGGCCGCGGCGGCGTCATTCCCGTGGGCACCCACCGTCACGATTTCACCTGAAATCGACACGCAGGTCCCAAAGTAGCCGTGAGCTTGGGGCACTGGATTCGACAGCACATGCACGGGCACTGCCGGAGTGGCTGAATCAAGATTGAAGACGTAGGCGTTGCCCGAGTTCAGGGCATCCGAATCACTAAGTGCCGCGCCCACGACAAGAAGCGGACCGGACATTGCAATGGAGTTTCCGAAGCAGTCATTCCTCTCCGCGTTCGGTTTTACGAGGGACATCAGCGGCACCCCCGGCACCTGTGAGGCTACATCATAGACATGGACGCGCCCGGTATTCGGGTTGCCGGCATTGTCGTGGTAGGCAGCCACGGCGACCCGCGTCGAGGAGACGGCCACGGAGACGCCGAAATTATCGTTCTCCGCCGGGCTGGGATTCTCCAGCGCCAGAACCGCGTCCTGGGGAGACGGACTCCCGAGATCATAGATGTAGACCTTGCCGGAATTCGTCCCACCCGCGTCGTCCTGCCAGGATCCGATCGCAATCACATCACCATCGATTGCCACCGAGTGACCGAACTGGTCGTTTTCCTCCGGCTCGGGATTCTGCAAGGAGTAGATCGGGACCGCAGGTGCGGGGGACGCGAGATCATATACATGGACCCATCCCGCATGGGCGTGGCCGGCAACGGGCACATCCGAACTGACGACCACCCTCGACCCCGAAATCGCCACCGCCTCACCGAAATAACCGAACGGCGTGCCGGTCGGACTATCAAGGCGGTGGAGGAGATTGCCGTTAGTCGTGTCGTAAACCTTTACCACCCCGCAATCGAGGCCCGAGAGGGGATCCTGATCATAGTTGGGAGAACCCACGACAGCGACCGTGCCGGAGACGGCCACGGTGTATCCCTGCTGCTCAAGGCGCTGCGGGAGCGTCTTCGGCGCGAAAAAGGAGTACCGCAAGGTGTCCGGGATCTGGGCCGACACAAAGGCTCCCGCCCCGGCCATCCAAGCGAGGACGCCAGCGACACGATGAAGCACGCAAGGGGGGAAGCAGAGGGACATGCGGGACTCGGACCGGGGGGTAAGGCGAACCTTCAAGCCGGAGCGAAGCAGCACCATTCACGCCAGAAGTGACGCCGCGAATGGGAGGATCTTCTGCAAGCGGAAAAATCGGAGGGGGGGAGATTGCATGATCATGAGGAATCGGGCGACTCCGCCACTTCTGCGTCGAACCCGCGGGAACCAGATACCCGGGAGACCGATCTACATCAGCGTAGGAACCTTGATTTGAGACCGCGAACCACCCTCCCCCGAAGACGTTCACGGCAGACTTTGTTGGCGGGCGTTTAAAAAAAATAAACCCTCCCGACTAGTTCTTTTTTCGCGAAGGACATCTGTCGCGCCACTGCCGACGGACTATCTCCGGGAAACGTAGCACCGGAAACGCAGGCCCCGATCGCCTCTTTCCGCTTATCTTTCATGGGAAAATTCATATCGGAACCCGCTGGCACCACCGTGGAAATTCCGAATTTTCCAAGCTGCGTAACGATTTCGACAAGGAGGAAACACTCTCCATTTAATGATATCCTACGCAATTCCGGCATGGATTTTGCCTTGCGTTTACGAACCTTCTCACACAACCTCCGCGCATCCCCCCTTCACCCTTGACCAGTGGAATTGCGTCGCAATTTCCGCTGTTCTAAAAATATCCCACTGCTCGTGCATTCCCCCCGATTGCTGCACCCGAGGCATTTGTGCTTATACGGCTCCGCCCTTCTGGCCGCTGCACAATTGACGTTCGCATCCCCTCCCGGACTCGATTCACCCGAGCCCGTCGGTCCGTTTTTCAACGGCACCTTCCCGACCACCCCTCCCGGAGATCCTTCGGGCTGGGCGGTGGAAAACGCATTCCCGAACCTGACCTTCACGGACCCGATGATGATGTCGGAGATTCCGGGACAGAATCAGTTCCTGGTCGTCGGCAAGAACGGCAAGATCTGGCGATTCCCCAAGAGTCCTTCGGCGACGATGGCACAGCGGATCGAGGTGCTCGATCACACCGCGAAGACCGAGACCTCGGAAGACCAGGGATTCTACAGCCTCGCCTTTCACCCGAACTTCAGCGTCAGCGGGGCTACCGGGGAAAATCAGGTTTTCGTCTGCTACAACCGCCGTGCCTTCACCGGGGTGGATGATAACGACCGCACCTACTGGACGGTCTCGCGCTTCACGTGGCTGCCCGCCTCCGGAACCCTCGACCCGAACAGCGAGTCGATCCTGATCTCCCAGTACGATCCCCACCGTTTCCACAATGGCGGGGCGACCTTCTTCGGTGATGACGGCTTCCTCTATATCACCGTCGGCGACGGGGGTCTAGGCGGCGATGCCTTGGACAATTCACAGCGGATCAACGTCGGCTTCTTCGGCGGCGTGCTCCGCATCGACGTGGACAACAACCCCGCGAAATCCCACGCGATCCGCCGGCAGCCGACGGAAGACCCCCTTTGGGAAGCGAATCCGAAACCCGCCGGATGGCCCGCGAGCTTCTCCCAAGGCTACGGCATCCCCAATACCAACCCTTGGCAGAGTCCCGGAGGCAGCCTCCTTGAAGAGTTCTACGCCATCGGCCTGCGCAGCCCTCACTCCGCTCACTTCGACCCCCAGACCGACGAAATCTGGGTGGGCGATGTCGGCGAAGGCAACCGCGAGGAACTGACACGGGTGGCGAACGGAAGCAACTGCCAGTGGGCCTACAAGGAAGGCACGCGGAACACGTCCAAGACCAAACCCTCTCCGCTGACCGGCACGGACATGGTGCCGGTGTACGAGTACGAACATTCCGAAGGATCGAGCATCATCGGGGGAATGCGTTATCGCGGGGCGAAGTGGGCCAGCTACCTCGCCGACAAGGTGATCTTCGGCGACCACGTGCGCGGCAGGATCTGGAGCCTTGAATTGGTTGGCGCCGGCGCACCGGTCGTGACCGAACTGGTATCGTCCTTCGAGACAGGTTATAAGAAAGGCCTCTGCGGCTTTTCCACCGATAGCGCGGGGGAGATCTACATCATGGATCTCGCGGGCACGAACAACGTGAACGGGAAGATCATGAAACTGGCCCTGCCCGCGATCTCCGCGGAGCCTCCCCAATTCCTTTCCCAGACCGGCATCTTTACGAATCTGGCGACGCTGGCCACAGCCGCGGGCGTGATCCCCTACGATGTGCCGAATCCGCTGTGGTCGGACGCGGCGGCGAAACGTCGCTGGGTCATCCTGCCAAACAATGGAAACTTCGATACGGCGGCGGAAGACATCGTGTTCAGCGAGGAGGGGAACTGGCTATTTCCCGCGGGAACGGTGTTCGTGAAACACTTCGAGGTAAACACGGATGCGAACAATCCGGCGGCGATCCGGCGTTTGGAAACCCGCTTGCTGATCTGCACGGCAGGGGGCGGCAAGTACGGCGTCACCTACAAATGGAATGAGGCGGGAACCGATGCCGAGCTGCTGGAGCAGGGATTCGACGAGGCCTACAGCTATGCCAAGGGCGATGGAAGCGTGGAGCAGCGGCTGTGGACCTTCCCCTCCCGTGGCGATTGCATGATTTGCCACAACGACACGGCCGGACAGGCCCTGGGCTTCCGGACCGCGCCCCTCAATTCGAACTATCACTATGCTTCGACGGGTAGGACGGCGAACCAGCTTTCCACGCTGAACTCGCTCGGTGCCTTCAACGTGACCCTCACCGCGACCCAGCTGGAAAACTACATCGAGTCGCGCCCGCTCAATGATACCACGGCGCCGGTCGAGCACCGGGTCCGCTCCTATCTGGATATGAATTGTTCCCACTGCCACCAGCCCGGTGGCGCGGGCGATGGATTCGACGCCCGCTTGGGCACCGCGCTGAACCTTCAGAACATCATCAACGGCATTCCCCAACGCTATGAGGCGCTCGGGCCTGACGGCCGATATATCGTTCCCGGCAACACCGCGCTCTCCGCGATCAATGTCCGTGCAGGCGCCGTGAACAACGGCGATGCCATGCCACCGGTGGCGAAGAACATGGCTCACGCGAACGGGGTCGCTGTCCTTCAGTCCTACATCAACGGCCTATCGGCGGCACAGTTTGTCCCGCCGCTTGGCGCAGGGCCGCAGGCGCGCTTTGTCCGTCTCACCTCGCTGACCGGAAAGAGCCGCTTCGCAGCCGTCTCCGAGTTCACGATCCACGACGCCGACGGCAATCCCATCCCTCATGAACAGGTCACTGCGACCTACACGAGAAGCGGAGTCCCTGCGACATCGATGGCTGGCTCCCTGCCGGCCGAGGCCACCGACGGCAACCTCGGCTCGTCCACAAATTTCTGGCAAAGCTACAAGGGCGCCACGAACGCTGAAACACCCAATCACCCGCACGAGCTGAACTTCGATCTCGGCACCATCCAGGAAATCTCGGGCTTCACCTACTATCCGCGTTCGACCTCCCAGGATGGCCGTATTTACCAGTACACCGTGGAGTATAGCGCCGACGGAACGAACTGGACGCTTTTCGACTCCGGCACTTGGGACAACGTCGCCACGCCATACACCTACGCTCCGGGATACAACAAGCGGGCCACCCGTGCCCAGCTCGCCGGACCCGCGGAATCGCTCCCCCGCGATTTCGAGGTGACCGTGGTCTTCGACATGAATGTGACGGACTTCACGCCCTCCGACCTGCAGGTAACGGGCGGAAGTGTCAGCAACCTCCGTGGGTCGGGTTACTACTATGTGGCCCGTATTTCCCCGAATCCGGGTGCTACCACGGTGTCCCTGTCCGTCCCTGCGAACGTGGTAAACCCGCAGAACAAGGGAAGCTTCGCCTCCACCGTCCTGCCGGTGACGATCATCCCGGACGTGACACCGCCCAGCTCGCCCGCAGGGCTCGCGGCGACTCCCGCGCTGCTTTCGGTCGGACTCTCCTGGAGTGCATCCAGCGATGACGTCGGGGTCACCGGCTATCAGGTCCGGAGGGGCACCACCCTCCTCGCGACCGTGACCGGCACATCCTACACGGATAGCGGACTGGAATGTAACACCCCCTACACCTACTCGGTGACCGCGCTGGATGCCGAGGGCAATCCTTCCATCGCCGCGCAGATCTCGACCGCCACATTGCCGGATGTCACCGCACCGGACACTCCAGGCAATCTCGCAGGGACGCCGCACCTCGAGTCCGTGGATTTGACGTGGACGGCATCCACCGACGACGTCGCCGTGGACGCCTATCAGGTCAGCAGGAACAACACGGTGATCGCCACCGTTCAAGGCACGGGGTACACCGACACCGGGCTCGTGAGTGGCACGCTGTATAACTACAAGGTGATGGCGCTCGACGAAGCCGGTAACGCTTCATCCCCCGCGCTGCTGTCTGTCACCACGCTGCTCGACAACGTTCCGCCATCCTCCCCGCCGGATCTGGCCGCGACGCCGACGCTGACCTCGGTCCTGCTGACATGGCAAGCTGCCTCCGACAATGTGGAAGTCACCGGCTATCGGATCAAACGCGGCACCCTTACCTTGGCGACGGTCCCCGACCTCAACTACACCGACAGCGGTCTTGATAACGACACCGCCTATCAGTATCAGGTGATCGCGCTCGATGCCCGCGGCAATGAATCTGCACCGGCCACGATCTCCACGACCACGCTGCCCGACACGGCGGCTCCCAGCTCGCCTGGATCGCTTGCCGCGACGCCGGCGATCCAATCCGTACAACTGGTTTGGGACGCTGCAACCGACAACATCGGAGTGACGGGCTATCGCATCCTGCGGAATAACACGGTCATTGCCACGGTGCAGGGCCTCGCCTTCAACGACACCGGGCTCCAGCCCCAGACGAACTACGCCTATCAGGTCGTGGCGGTGGATGCCGCTGACAACGCCTCGGTGCCTGCGGCGCTCTCAACCGCCACGCTGAGCGACACCACGAATCCGGGCGCTCCGGGAGGTCTGGCGGGAACAGCACACCTGATGTCGATCGATCTTTCGTGGACCGCTGCCTCGGACAATGTCGGGGTGACAGGCTATGAAATCCGTCGGAACGGCCAGTTGCTCGCCACCGTGGAGGAGCTCGAATACGAAGACACCGGGCTCCAGGCGGATACGTCCTATGAATATGACGTGAGGGCAAAGGATGCCGCCGGGAATGTTTCCGCCGCAGCGGTCGTTACGGTTTCCACACTTGCAGACGTCACTCCACCGTCCGCTCCCGGGAATCTGAACGCGACCCCCGGTTACCACTCCGTGGATCTGGTGTGGGATGCCTCCTCGGACAACATCGGGGTCGTGGCCTACGAAATCTGGCGTGACGACGAACTGTTAGGCTCGGTGCTTGATCTCACTTACTCGGATTCCGGTCTCACCGATGGCACTCCGTACGTTTACACGGTGATCGCGCTGGATGCGGCTGGCAACGCATCCCCAGCCGCCGAGGTGCACGTGGAGACGCTGGGTTTCGAAGATTGGTTGGACGGGCATGGCTTGCCCGGGCAGATCACCGGCGATTCCGACCATGGCGGCTTGGACAACCTGAGCGAGTACTGCCTCGGGATGAATCCGAACGATCCCGAGGACGACCTCACCTTCCGCATCACTTGTGTTCCGGGTGTCACTACCCTGGGCGTCACCTTCCCCGACCTCGTCCCGACAGGAAACTATCACCTGCACGCCAGCACGAGCTTGGACGATATCAACGATCCGTCGAAACGGATTCACACCATCACACGGGCGGAGATCGAGGCGATGACACCGGAGGAAAGAACCGGCCACGTCGAGTGGATCACGCCGCCCGGTCCACTCGGCTTCTTCCAGCTGATCTTCGAGCCGCCCGCGAACTGATTCCCGGAAAGCGGGGAGGCTGACGCGGCCTCTCCGCTTTTTCTTTGGCGGAAATCGTTACCGCAGCTCCTGCGCGGAAGTCTCGTAGGCCTTGTCGATCTGTTCGCGATTGCGGATTTCCTGCAGTCCGGATTCGCGGTGGAACCAAGTGAAGCCGTCACAGCGGAAGGCAGCCATCTGGCCACGCGAGCGATGGCGGGCCCCGTCGAGAATGCCGAGCAAACGCTTCTTGCGATCGCTTTCACTGAAGCGCTGGCCGCCGCTCTTCTGCTCATCGATCCACGTTTCCAAGGAGCGGATATCCCGGGCCAGAGGGTTCGTGCTGAGGCGGCGGAAGACTTCACTGTTCCATTCCTCCGGCTGGAGGGCCGCGATCATGAGTTCGGATTGCTCCTGGATCGCAAGCAGGGCCTTTCCTTCCTTCAGGAAAACATCGATCGGCACCTGCTTCCAATCCCAATGGCGGTCGAGCCGGCAGCCGAAGCGGCGCACGCCCGAGAAACGGGTTTTCTCGGCCCATTGGTCTTTCCTCTCGGCCATCAGGTGGGTCACCACGCCCAGGGCGCGGCGGCTCTTGCCATCCAGGATGGGGCCGCCGCTGTTGCCTTGGATCACCTCGGCATCGATCTCGATCGAAACCGGACCGACCCCCATGATCTTGCCCTCCTCGAATCCCACGGTTCCTCCGCCCCCGGCATTGCCCGAGGCAAAGACAGAGTCGCCCACCTTCGCCAGTCCTGTTTCCGGTGCGATATCGAGCGCCTGCGGCACTTCCTCCTCCACCGGCAGGCGGACGAGGTCGGCCCCTTCGGCGGCTTCCAGTGCGCCGAACTTCCGCACCAGAGTGCCGCTGCGCAACTTCACCTGAAGCCGTGCATTGCCGGAAAGAACGTGAGCGGCGGTATAGAGATAAAGCTTTCCTTCGGAGCGGCAGAAAAAGCCGGTGCCATTCGAGCGGTCTCCCTCGATGACCGCAATCGCCTCCGCCACCGAGGCGTCGGCGAGAATGGCCTTCTTTTCAACGGAAGCCGCAGAAGACCCGCTGCCGAAGAGATCCGCCCAGACCTCGGGCCAATCCGCTTTTTCCAAAGTGCCATCGCCATCCGCATGGGCAAAGGAGATCGAGTTCCCTGTCACTTCCTTCACCACCACGGTGCGGTAAGTCTTGCCCGACTTGGTCTGGATCGTGGGAAATTTCATCCCCGCGGCATGCTCCCTGACAAGCCCCTGCAAGCGCGCATTCTCCGCCTTGAGGTCGGCGACTTCATCGCCCCTCAAAGGACTGATTGCCGCAAGCGCCAGCAGCACCACGCGGGAGGGAATCATCCGAAGCATCCAGCGAGAATGCACGCCGCCGAAGTTCATGCAATGAGGAAGAAATTCCTAAAAACGCACCCGCAGGCCCACTGATCCGAAATTCGAACCGTCACCGTCCTGCTCCTCGTACTCATCCGTCCGCCATGTGTGCACGTAGCTCAGCTCCACATCACGGTAGCGGATCCCCGCCCCCCCGAAGACTTCGCCGACGAAGGGCTCGCGATGGTTCCCCGTTTTGAAATCGTTGAACAGCGGGCCGTCCAAGGTGGCATCATGGGCGACGCCGCGGCCCGTGGCACCGAAAAGCAGATAGACCGACCAATTTCCCACATAGGGATCATTGGTGTCGAAATAGAGGTTGGAGTAAGCCGTTTCCGAAAGACGGGGATCGGAGAAATCCGGCGGGAGATTGAAGCCGAGCCGGAAAAATCCACCGAGATGCGCGGAGGTGCGGAAGGTCCCGAGGCGGGCACCCCACTCCGTGAGACCATCCATGCGGAAGACCCCGTAGTTCCACTTGATGAAATCGGCGCGGCGTTTCTGGACGAAGCTGAGATCGGCGGTGATCTCATTCGGGATCTGGTAGTCCCAGCCGTTGAACTTATCGATGCCGCGGATGCTGTGGATGAAATCCTGCGAATTCTCCGCCAGCGCGTTCGAACCCACCGTTCCGACGGTGAACTCGATGGAGTTCAAGATATTGTCATCCTTCACGTGCAGCGAATAGCCAAGGGCCAGCCAGCCGGCATAGCGTCTTTCCCCGACCGGCTGCACGTAGGGTGCGGACGACTCCGGCGTATACATCAGCTGGGTAAGCGAGAACCCGTAGTTGTACTGGATATCGTTGGGATCCTTGAAGCCGGTGAGCTTTTGAAAGAGCCCGAAGCTCTCCGGGTCACCGGAAAACCGGCGTAGGCCCTGTTGGAGGAAGTCGAGATCCTCGGCATCCCGGTTGGGAGAGATCCATGAGAGCCGCGCGCCGTTCGTGTAGTCCTTGTCGTTGTCCCCGAAAAGATCGTTGTCGAAGTAAAAGGTCAGGTAGCCCTTGTCGCTGACATCGGGCAATGGCTTGTCCCTGTCCGGATTGGCGGCCTGGACCATGCATGGGCAGGGAAAGACCGCTAGTGCGGCTAACAGGTTTAGAACGGTGGCGTTCGGGTTCATCGCTTTGGAAAAAAGTTGGGGCGGGCACCCCTCCCCGAGCGCCCGCCCCGCCACGGTATTATGCGTGGCAAATCTTTCTTAGTCGGCCTTTCGGACCGCGTCCCCGGCCTCATCGACGGCTTCCTCCACAGCGTCACCAACGTCGTCCACGGCCTTTTCTGCCGGACTTTTCTTTTCGCAGCCCGCGGTTGCAAAGAACAGGCCCGAGCCCAAGAGACTCATTATCATGTGGTTTTTCGTCATTCAGAGAGGGGGAGAAACTTGTGTCATACCCATGCCGATAGAGACCTCATGGAGCCTTCCCACGGAGACCCCGGCTCAGGAACGAAACTACCAGCAGCACAAGGAAAACGAAAAACAGCACCTGCGCGATGCTCGCGGCGGCACCTGCGATTCCAGTGAATCCCAAGAGGCCCGCGATCAGGGCGAGAATGAGAAATAGGATGGTCCAGTGAAGCATCGTTTCCTTTTCGGTTGTTAATCCTTCATTGCAGAAAATCGGCCAAGGAGTCCAAATCGTTCCATCTCGCTCAGGGTCAGTGGCCATGAGGTTGAAATCTTACCCTCGCTTGCTTTTTTTCGGGTGCATCCTGCGATTGATGGTGCAGGCTTTCGTGCAACCTGCACGGTTCCCCGGCACATCCCGTGCTTGCCACGTTGCGGGCGGTCCCGTTCCCTCCGCCCGGCATCCATGAGCGAAGGCATCGCAATTCTCACCTCCGGCGGCGACGCTGCCGGCATGAACCCCGCGGTCAAATGCGCTGCGGACTACGCAGCGGCACGCGGTTTCAAGCCATGGCTCGTCTATGACGGCCTGCGCGGACTGATCGATGACAAGATCGTGGAGTCCCATCGCGATTTGATTTCCGGCATCCTCCACCGCGGCGGCACCTTCCTGCGCTCCTCCCGCTCGAAGCGTTTCTTCGAGATCGATTTCCGCCGCCAAGCCTACGAGAACCTGAAGAAGCGCGGGATCACCAAGCTGATCGTCATCGGCGGCGATGGCTCCTTCCGCGCGCTCAATCAATTCTACGCCGACTTCGGTGTACCCTTCGCCGGCATCCCCGCCACGATCGACAACGACATCGCGGGCACCGACTACTGCCTCGGGGTCGATACCGCTCTGAACATGATCCGCCAATCGGTGGACTCGATCCGGGATACCGCCACCTCTTTCTCCCGTGCCTTCGTGATCGAGGTCATGGGCCGCCATTGTGGCTATCTGGCCATGGTCAGTGCCCTGGCTTGCGGGGCGGAACTCTGCCTCACCACAGAGATTCCCTACGACCTCGAAAAAATCGGCGCCAAGCTGAGGCACGAAATCAAGCACGAGGGACGCGACCACATCATCGCCATCGTGGCGGAAGGGACCAAGATGGCGGACTACACGACCCGCTACATCAATGACTCGATCGGCATGGAGGCCCGTCTCACCGTGCTCGGCCATGTCCAGCGCGGCGGTTCGCCGACCGTCCATGACCGCATCATGGCCTACAAGTTCGCCGTGGCCGCCGTGGACTCGCTCGTGGCCGGGGAAACGAATGCGATCATGGTCTATCGCGACGGCACCTTCGGACATCTGCCCATCCATACGGTGGTGGATTCGAAGTACCAGATCGATTCCTCCATCATGCGGCTCTGCGCGCCGCTGTGCGGAGGGTAAGGGCTTACCCTTATCTCTTTCCATTTGAATAAACGCGGCCGATCCGGCATCTAGCAGGTGACCCATACTTGTGATGAAGCCGATCCTCGCCGCCGTCCTTTCACTCGCCGTACTCTCCCCTGCCGCGTCCGGACGCCTATTTGACACCCCGGAAGAACTGGTGCAGCGGATGGATGGCAACGTGTTCCAAGGCGAAGCCCCCGGGCAATTCCCCTTTGAAGCGTACAAGTCTGGCCATATCAGCCGGATTGTCGTGAAAGGTTTCTTCTTTAAAGGGAAGTGCTTGGCGATCTCCTATGACCCCAATGGACCCGCTTCCGAGGAAGTCTTCGCCCTGATTCGCGAGAAGAACCGCGGTGAAAGCTCGTGGACCCCACAAGGCGACCAGACATGGGTTCGCGCGGATGGCGCGGCATTCGCCTGCCGCAGCGACAAGGAGCTTTGGATCGTCGCGACAGAGGTGGCATCGAACTGGGAGGCCTTTCAGGCTGGCCGCTATCCAGAGGCGTTCATCAAATCCGCCCTTGAGAAGCTCTGAGAATGAGAACCTCCGGGTTCACTTGGCGACGGCTTTTGTTCTCCGCCATTCCCGCATTTTTTCCTGAAGGGCGGGATCGGCGATCTCGGCCAGGATCTCGTCGCGGACCGGGGCATTCTTATGGTGAAGATCGGCGGTCATCGCGAGTTGGGCCAGCGCTTGCTCGCGGTGCCAGCCTTCGGGAAGCGAGCGGACCCATTCGGTGCTACCGGCCAGATTCTCGCGGAAGCGACCCGCCACGGCCCGGCGATAGGTTTCTGCGACCTCGTCGCGGCCTGGCAAAGCTAAAGCCCAGCGGCTTATCACTTCCGCATTCGGGTTTCCGGATTTGAAAACACGGTCGAGGGTTTCCGGACCTTTGCTTGCGATCAGCTCCCACTGGCCACTCTCTGCCAGCATCGTGAGGGCATTCGTGACATTCGAGCTGTAGGCAGAGCCATACTTCTTGGCCTGTTCGAGCAGTTCCGGGCCGATGGCCGCCTTGTCTTCATCGGACAGCTTGCGGAAGTCTTCTAGGGACTTGGTGGGCTGCTGGGATTGAGAGATGTTTTCCGCAAGGAACCCGAGTGCGGCACGATGTGCTTCATCGGGCACCTCATCGCGGGAGAGGAGTTCGTGAAAGCAATCCGGGCCACCGTTGAAGGCGGCATTGTAGAGCACCCCGCGGAGCATCGCCTTCCATGAGGAAGCCTTGAGTGCTTCGTCCGGCAGCTTGGCGAACTCCTTCACGCAAGCATCGATCTCCGCTTCCTTCATGGGCCATCGGAAGGCGGTCTGGAGAATCCCCTCCCGATATTCCAACGGAACTTTCCCAATCGATCGGAACATCACCTCCGGCTTCGCGCGCCCGACCCGGTCCGCCCAGAACCTCAGGACCTCCCGACCATCCAATCCAAAGTCCCCTGCCACGATCCAATCCAGCAACTCTTCCTCATGACCATCGAGCTGTTCCCGGATGGTGTTGAGAAGATCCGTATCATCGAGCGTTCCCTCATCGGACCAAGCAATGAGGGCAGACCTCAGATCTCTCGCGAGCCACTCCCGGCGGAGCTTGTCCCGCAGAAGCACCAGTTCTTCCGGGGGAAGCGACGAGTCCGCCAGAGCACGCCATGCCTTCCGGAGATCGCTTGCCGTCCATGGCCCCTCCCCCGGCGGGGTGCCCATGGGCAATGGGGTGATGGTTACCGGTCCCGGCTTTTTCGCCACGGCAGGCGCTGGAGGCGGTGCAACGGGCTGCCCGGGAACAAGGGCTTGAGAAGCACGATGAATCCCGTAGCCCGCCGCCAGAACGATCAGGTGGGACACCAAGAGAAGGATGCTCCGTTTCGCGGTTTTCATGGCTTTAGCGCAGCGGCCTGTCCTTGATTCCGGGGTCCCGAATGAGTTCCCGGAGACGCGTGGCCTCCGGCTCGTTTCCTTTCCTCGCCAGGTATTTGGCGGTGTGGTGGATCACGAGATCGCGGTTCAATCCCGCAGGTTGCTTCTCAAGCCACTCGGTCCAGAAGGAGCCGAATTCCGATGCGGCCTGAGGGATGGCGGACTCATAGAATCGGTCATAGCCGGAGAGCTTGTCCCGCAGCGCGTCGTCGGGAACCGACGCAGCCAGACGAATGCTCGCTTCCTCATTCTGATAGAAGCCGGACATTACCGAATCGAGGAAGTAGTCCGCGATCTCGCTCTCCTTCCCCTCCTTCTTCATGAGCTCGGCCGCTCCCTCCGGATCGCCCACGGCACTTTCCCGGATGAAGGCCCTCAGCATCAGGTCGCGCGCCGCCTCTCCGGCATACTGCGGCAAGGCGGCTTCCACCTGATTCCACAGTTCCCCAGCCCCCATGTTGCCACTGCGCAACGAGTGAAGCAGATAATTATCCCTCATCCAGCCTTCGACATCCTGGCCAATGATGCGCGTCCTCGCGTTCGCCTGCTTCTCTTCCGCGGTCTTGCCATCGATGCCACCAGCCACCAAGGCTTCGATCCTTTCATCCATCGGAGAGTCCGGTCCCACGCCGCTGCGCATGATGTCTCCATAGTTTCCCGACCCCTTCAATTGCTCGACCACGGCGGGATCGAGTCCCCCGGCGATGGCACCCTTGAGGAAAGCCTTCGCCTCCTGCTTGTCATCCATCCCGATGGCAATCTGCATGATCGAATTGCCCACTTCCCTTCCCCTCAGATTGGTTTTGATCCAGTCGAGAGCGGCTTCCCGTTTTCCGGCAGGAAGTTCGCTGCCGAAAGCGAAGCGAAGCATCTGATCGCGGGCCAGCCATCCTTCCATTCTCTCCATCAGATTGCCAAGCGAGGCAGGATCTTCCGAGGCGGCCACTTTCAATACGTCCCCCGCGACGAGCCCTTGGAGCCTTGCCTTCCCGGCCACGAGATCAGGCACCGCCTCCGGCCCGCATTCCCGCACCCATAGGTGGAGGGCCAGTGAGCCCTTGGACCGATGCATTTCAACATCGCTCTCCAGATAGGCCAAGGCCGCACCGGCATCCTGGCGCAACCACGCGACCACAAATGCCGACAAAGCGCGGTCATCACCCATTTTGAGACGCTTCATCTCTGCCGCGGGATCAGCCGGCAGGACGACCTCGGAACTCAATTTGAGGATCTTCTCGAATTCCCGGGAGAGAAGGTCCTGAGGACCCGGCGAGGGTTCGGCGGCTTTCCTCTTCTGCCCGGCCCGGTAGTCGGCAGCGCGCTCCGCCTCGACCTGGATGCCCCAAGCGGCACGCATCTCCTTCACCAGACGCCTGCCCTCCTCCCTGTCCGCATCCCGATTCCGGCGGCTATCCTTTTGCGAGGTGCCCGCAGGAATGGCAGCCGTGCTTCCCTCCCCGGGATCCCGGAAAGCCAGCCAACCGGCACCGAACACCAGCGCATGGGATGCAAGTAGAACGATGATTTTCACAATTGGGGGCTATCGCATTTCGTCACCCGGACAAGATAAGGCTCTCTGGAGCCCCCCTTGTCTGTGAAAACAGGGTCTGCGGCGAAGTTTCCGCTCACCCGCTCTCCGGCAGGAAGCTCGGCATGATGATACCGTCGGGCGGGGCACTGGCACCCCGGACCTGGGCGAAGTGGAGTTCCACATTCCGCGCGCCCCAGTGGTAAAGTTCGGCCACCATGGTGAACTCGTGGGTGGGCACGAGGAAGACCGGCGCTCCGCCACGGGTCTGGGATAACTGGATGTGCAGCAGGGCAAGGGCGGCACCGTCATCCCGCATCACGCCCGGGCCGATCATCCGGCAACCGGGGTGGTCGATCGAGGTCAGCCAGCCGTCGAGTTTCCCGCCACCGTCAAGGTGGACATACGTCTTCCACGGACCGCCGGGATCCTTCAGGAAGTGGGCGAGGTCCTTGCCACGCCGGATCCCCGCTACATCGAATTCCAGATCCGCCATGTGGAAGAGATCTCCCATGACCGCGGGGCGGGTGGACCCGGGGATGCCCGGTGGAGGGGGCAGCGGCGTGTCCTGCGGGATCATCATGTCCTGATAGACCGCCACCGGCACGAATCCGGCCCGGGTATAGAGCGAGAAGGAATCCAGATTCTGCGCGCTGGAGACCAAGCGGATGGGATGGTCGCCGGCACGCTCGATCACTTGGTCCAGAAGACCCTTGGCCACTCCCTGGCTGGCGAATTCCGGGGCGACATTCATGATCCCAAGCCCGAAATGGGTGTCCCGCGGGTGGTAGAAGCAGGAGCCGGCGATCTTTCCCTCGATCTCGGCGATCACGCAGCAGCCGGAATCGAGGGCCTCGTAGGTGTCCGGGAAAATCCGGCAATCCTCCGGCTCTCCGTTGAAAAGTTTGTGACCCAGTTTTTTCTGGTACCAGGAATTCGTGGACTCGTAGATCAGGGCGGCGATGGTGCTTTCCTCGCCGGGACGCATGGACCGGAACGTCATGGCAGCACGTTGGCGCAAGTCGGCCGGACGTGCGACCAGAAATCGTGGCTGGATACCCCCATGCAATTCATGCGTTGAAATTCACTGGAATAATCCGCAAAGCACCGAATCCTACCACGTGATCTCCGGAGCACGCCTGTTCCGGAGAACCAACCAAAACCACCAAACGAAGCAACCCAATGAAAGCCTCGAACGCACTCGTGGCCGCCGCGCTGGCCGGAGCCCTCGCCGCCGGTTCCGTCGCCGCTGCCCCCTTCCTTGCAGGAAAAGACAAGGACAAGGATGACTGCCCTGGCAAGGACAAGGAGAAGGAGGAGGAAACCATCCTCGCCGGGAAAGATAAGGACAAGGACGACTGCCCTGGCAAGGACAAGGATGACTGCCCCGGCAAGGACAAGGAGAAGAAGGAAGAAACCCTTCTGGCCGGTAAGGACAAAGACAAGGACGACTGCCCTGGAAAAGATAAGGAGAAGGAAGAGGAAGAAATCCTCTGATTTCCATCCGTACGGATCGCCCCGCGGCCTGATTGGAGCCGCGGGGTTTTTCCGTCTCTAATGGAACCCGCGGGAACCATGAGTGATCCCCGATTTACCTCCGGCGTGGAACTGGCCACCGGCATCGGCCTGCGGGTGCCGCACTACAATCACATCCTTTCCGAAAAGCCGCCGGTGGGATGGTTCGAGATCATCTCGGAAAATTACATGGTCGAAGGCGGCCGGGCGCTGGCGGTGCTGGATCGCATCCTCGACCAATACCGCGTGGTCCAACACGGCGTGGGCATGTATCCGGGCGATGCGGGGGGCGTGAAATTCGATCACCTCCGCCGCCTCAAGCGCCTGGCGCGGCGTACGAACACCCCATGGATCTCCGATCATTTGTGCTGGGGCAGCGTGGATGGCAGCATGAGCCACGATCTCCTGCCCATTCCTTTTACCTTCGAAGCGGTACGCAAAACGGCGGAGAACCTGCGGATCGCTCAGGACTTCCTGGAGGTCCCGCTGGCGGTGGAAAACGTCAGCAGCTACGGCGAGTTCAATGGCGACGAGATGACGGAATGGGAATTCCTCGCGGAAGTGGCCGAGGCGGCCGATGTCGGCATCCTGCTCGACGTGAACAACATTTACGTGTCATCGATCAACAATGGCTTCGATCCGATGGCTTACCTCGATTTCGTCCCGCCGGAGCGGGTGGCGCAAATCCACATCGCGGGCCATTCGCGCTACCAGCGCTTCATCGTGGACACGCATGACCATCCGGTGATCGATCCGGTGTGGAAGCTCTACGAGCGCGCGATCGAGCGCTGTGGCCACGTGGCCACGCTGCTGGAGTGGGACGGTCGCATCCCCTCTTTCGATGAAGTTTGGACGGAGGCGAAGAAGTCGGAAACGTGGCGAACCTCGGCAATCGGGAAGAGGAACGAAAATGCGGCCGCTTGAAAAGATCCAGCGCGAGTTTTTCACGGCGCTACAGATGCCGCTGCGCGGGACAAGCCGCCGCAGCACGGACCTTCCGCCTTGCGGGGAAGGGCATTCGCCGGAGTTCCTCGCGAAAGCGGATGAGCTGATGAAGCCGGGAGCGAATCTCTCCTCCGCCGAACGGCTGGAGCTCTATCACCGGCAGTACTGGTTCCGCGTTTTGGACTCGGTCGCGGATGATTTTCCCGTCCTGCGCAAGATGGCGGGTGAGGAGAAGTTCTGGGAGCTGATCGAAGCTTACCTGCAGAACTTCCCTTCGGGCAGCTTCACGCTGCGGCATCTCGGGAGATCCATGTCGAAGTTTCTCTCGGCGTGGGACGGTTTGGACGAGTTGCAGCGCCGCTGGTTTACCGCGCTTGCCCAGCTGGAGTATGCCGGCATGGAGGTCTTCGAGGCGGCGGAACGCGAGCCGCTTCCGCCCGAGCGGCTGGCTGCGGAGGAGATCGAACTCCAGCCACACGTGCGCTTGATCGCGATGCCGGTGCCTGCGGATCTTTGCGCGAAGTGGGACTCCTTCACGCCGTGTGAAGATGAGGTCACTTGCATCGCAGTGTGGCGCGGACCGAAGGGAGCCCATGTCGATCGCGTGGGAGCGGTGGAATTCGAGTTGTTGCGCCGCATGCAAAAAGGCGGGCATCTCCATGAACTTTTCGCGGAACCGGTGGAGCCCGAACCTTCGCCGGACGAGGTGAGGGAGTGGTTTGCCACCTGGCAATCGCGCGGATGGATCACCGCACGGGGAAGTGCGGTCATCGAGCTCGCCGTGAAGGCCGACGAGGACTGGAGCGGCGTGACGGAAATGGCATCGCAAGCGGTGGCGATGGAAGATTGATCCCACGGCCCACCCAAGCCAGGGAGGGCTAATCCTCTGCGACAAAGAACTTCACCGCTTCCTCGCTGGTGCGAACCTTTTGCAGGGCATCGGCCCGCTTGAGGAGGTAGGTATCCTCGTCCGTCGGTTTGGTTTCCGCGTTCTCCGCCTTGGCGATCAGCGCGGGAAGTTTCGCGGCATCCCCTGACGTCGCCGAGCGCTTCAGGATCTGGATAAGCGAGCCCTTGCGGACGTAGTAACGGGTCTCGGTCAGGGTGTCGATGGTGCTGGGCTTTTCATCGGTGGTATCCGGTGCGAACCGCCACGAGGAGTCCCGCACGAAAATAAAGAACAGGCCCTTTTCATCGAAGTAGTAGCTTTGGTCCGTACTGCCGTGATCGCCCTCGCTGTAGGAGAGCTTGATGGCACTCAAGCCGCCCTCGTAGCTGCGGCGCGTGATCGTCCCTGACACCGGGGAATCGGGGACCTCGAACTCGATGGTTTCCGTCTTGGTCGGTTGTCCCTTGTCGATCTTGGCATAGAGGGCACGGATCGCGCCGATATCCTCCGCCTCTCCCGCCATAGCGGGTGGACAGGAAAGGAAACCGGCAATCGTAAGAAGGACCAAGGCGGGAGTCTTCATGCGATGTCCACGCAAACACCGCGCCGGGTTTTTGCAAGCGTCCACTGGGCGCGGGCGGGACGACTGAGCGATTGCACTGCGGAAGATTCACGCGACACTGCGCGCATGCCTCGCTTCCCACGCAGCGCCTACGACCAAGCCGGCGGTCTCGTCTATTTCCCGCGGATGTGCGACAAGATCCGGATGCATGCCGCCGGAGAACTCGGTGAGGAGTATTTCGGCTATCTCGGCAAGGGCTTCGACGGCCGGATCTGCGGCTATCTGCGCGTGAGCTACGAGGACGTGAAAGCACAGGTCCTTTCCGGGAAAAGCGACGAGGAGGTGCTGGCGTGGTGCTTGGAAAAGGGCCGCGGCCTGGAGGAGATCGACTACCTCGTATGGAACGGCTTCGCGAGGAAGCGCGGCTGGCGGGATGAAGACGGCGGTTCGGAGTTCCTGGCGAATGCGAAGGACGGTGCCGGCTTCACGGATCGCGAAGGGTTGCTGACGATGTTCGATTTCTACGAACACGACGAAGGACGCGCGCAATGAACGAGGAACCGCGAGAGCATCCGAAAGATCCGCTGCACGGGGTCACGCTGGAGACCATCGTGAAGACGCTGCAAGAGCGTCATGGCTGGGAAGAAATGGGCCGCCGCATCCGCGTGCGCTGCTTCCTCGACAACCCGAGCATCAAGTCCAGCCTCACCTTTCTCCGCAAGACCCCGTGGGCACGGGAGAAGGTGGAGAATTGGTATGTTTGGGAAATGCGGGGGAGAAGGTAGCCAGCTCCGAATGTAGCGGCGGTCTATGACCGTCGGATACCAGCGGCAGCAAGCCGCATCCTTGTGGCCGCGGGATACTCCTCCCCGCAGACGCACCGCAACATCCGGAAACATCATCGCACGATGCGGCCCATTGCCGCTGAAGTGCGACGGTCATAGACCGCCGCTACATGGCGTTAATTACGCCTTTTCTAGTAGCAAGGAGCCGACCCTTCGGCGGAAACCCCAATTCCCGCGGCCGATCAGGATGAACCCGCCGACGAAGCTGGAACAAATGACGGGCTTCCAGCCGAAGCGCTCGCCCAGGAATGCGGCGGCGAAGATGAAGGTGAAGAAGGGTTGCAGAAGCTGCAGTTGTCCCACTTTCGCAACGCCGCCGAGGGCGAGGCCGTGATACCATGCAAAGAAGCCGAGGAAAGCACTGACAAAACTCAGGTAGGCAAAGCCACCCCACGCGGAGGGCGGCGCATTCATCCCATGCACCGACACGAGCCATGCAAGCGGGCCGATGATCACGGGAAAGGCAAGCACCAGCGACCAGCAGATCACCTGCCAGCCTCCGATTTCCCGGGCGAGGCGTCCGCCTTCGGCATAGCCCAGAGCGGCAAGCAGCACGCCTAACAGGAGGACCGCATCACCGGCGGAAACGCGGCCACTCCCGGAGGATAGCGAGAACACGACAATCGTGAGGCTGCCAGCGATACTCGATGTCCAGAAGCGGGACGAGGGGCGTTCGCCCGCACGCAGAAAGGCCGCAACGGCGGTGGCCAGCGGCAAGATGCCCATCATCACAGCACCGTGCGAGGCATCGATCCGCCGCATGGCCCACGCGCTACAGACGGGAAAGCCGAGAATCACGCCAAGCGCGACAATGCCAAGGGCCTTCCACTGTGAGGAAGTCGGCCGGCGCTGCTTGGTCAGGTAGAGCAACAAGGCCGCCGGAATCGCAGCGACCACAGCCCGACCAAGCCCCACCACCACCGGGTCCAAAGCACTCACCGCGAGACGGGTCGCAGGCAGCGTGAGACTGAAAGCGAGCACGCCAAGCAAACCGAAGAACATGCCAGCACGCGCCGACGAAGGATGCGGAGCGCCGGTCATGATGGGGATTTCAGGTAGTGCGGAGCCAGTTTCCCGAGGGTGGCGATGGCTTCCAAGGTGCGCTCGCCGAAGGCGAAACCGCAGGCGAGGCGGAAGCAGTGGTTCAGGCCGCCGGATGCGGAGAAAATGGTACCGGGAGCGATGCTGATCTGCTTCTGCATGGCGGCGGAGGTGAACGCCTCGGAATCGAAGCCTTCCGGCATCTCCACCCAGAGCACAAAGCCGCCCGCCGGCTGATTCACGCGGGCGTAATCCGGGAAGTGCCGGAGGACCGCATCGCGGGTCTTGGCACACTGCTCCGCATAGAGACCGCGGATCCTGCGGAGGTGGCGGTCGTAGCCGCCCGCATCCAAAAAGCCTGCGACGACGAGTTCCGACAACGTGCTATTCCACGGACTCTGGATCCCCTTCAGGCGGCGGATCTCATCCAGATATCGACCGGGAATGACCCAGCCCACCCGCAAGCCCGGGGCGATCGTCTTCGAGACTGAACCACAGTGGATCACCCGGTCGCTATGAACCGCGATGGATTGCGGACGCTCGCCATTGTGGGCGAGGTCGCCGTAGACATCGTCCTCGATGAGGGTGAAGTCGTGCTGATCCGCCAGGGCCGCGAGTTCCTTTTTATTCTCCTCCGGCATCAGGCTCCCGATCGGATTGTGGAAGTGCGGCTGGACGAGGCAGGCGGCGATGCGGTGCTTCTTCAGCGCCTTCGCCAAGGCTTCGACGACCATCCCCGTGCGAGGATCGACGGGAATCTCGATCACCCGCAGCCCGAGATCCCGCACGAGATGAAGCGTGCCGAAATAGGAAGGGGTCTCCACGGCGACAAGGTCACCGGGCCGGGTCGTGGCGCGCAGCGCGAGGAGGGTGGCCTCCGTGCCGCCTTGGGTCGTCACGATCTCATCCGGCACCGATTTCAGCCCGACGTCGAAGATGCGCCGCGAGAGGGCGGCACGCAGTTCACGGCGTCCCTGCGGAGGGGTGTAGCGCAAGGCGGCGGCACCCTGCTTCCGCATCACCTCCCGGGTGATGGAGGCGAGCTTCGATTCGGGAACGATGTCATCGCCCGGCGTGGCGGAGCCGAAGCGAACGAAGGCGGGATCTCCCGAGACCTCCATGATCGCATCGAAGGCGGAGTCGCGCTCAATGCGGATCGGCTTCGAGGGCCGTGCCGCGGTGGTGGGAAAACGGTCCGCCGTGATTTTCGGCGGAGCCACGTAATAGCCGGAGCGGGGCCGGGCCTCGATGAGTCCCTCGTCTTCGAGCCGCCGGTACGCCTCGATCACGGTCGAGATGCTCACGTGATGTTCCCTGCTGGTACGCCGGACGGACGGAAACCGTGAACCCGGCGGGAAGGTGCCCGCACGGATCAAGCCGGAGAGTGTGGCAAAGAGCTCCTGATACAGCGGCAAGACCGTGGACATGGCGGAATGAGGATGAAGCTTTCTCCGGACTTCTCCAGATACAGCCAGACGAAAAAGGATCCAGTACAGATTCTGTACTTATCCCGATTTTCACAGGCTGTACCTACCCGGCTTTCCATTCGCGGCCAGAATGATCCCGACGGCACTGCCGCACCAGACCATGACCATCATCGTCAAACTCCTGATCGTCGCCTTTCTCATCGGATGGACCGCCTTGGGCGGCTATCTGGTGGTGAAGTACGGCGCGCTCTTCGGGCCAAACATGGATCACCGGGCGGAAACCCCGGGCGCGCGGTCCTTTGGCATCGCCCACATCGCGGCAGTGTGGGTCGGGGCCTTCGCGCTGGCGGTGTATTTTTTGTTCCTGTGAGGCCGTTAGGGCGAACCACGAGATTCCGACGATCGGCGTGCTCCCGCTCTGTGAGGGAAACCGGGAGCTTGACGCGACGAACATGCAGGAGTTATCACTTGGGGTGATTCATTCCAAGGAATGAGGCTGTCCACCTCTCGCATCGGTCGATTGATATTCAGAAACATCCGATCGATGTCATTTCCTTCCGGACATCCAAATAAGTTATACTTCCTAACCGCATTTCTGCCGGAGTTTTTGTCATTCCAACACGCCCCATGAGCAATGAAAGCCATCTCCCTCCTCCTTGCCGGAATCACCGGCTTCGCCCTGGCCGCGGGCAATACCGCGACGGCACAGCAAGGCACCGATAGCGAGCGCCTCGACCGGACCAAGCTGCCAATCGTCGAAGCGGATAGCCCGCCGATCGACACACTGGACGCCCGGGATGCAAAGGCGCCGCCGAGATTTCAAGTAACGCCGCCGGCCGGGGCTCCGAACGTGGTCGTCGTGCTGATCGACGACATTGGTTTCGGACATAGCTCGGCCTTCGGGGGGCCGATCCGGATGCCGGTTCTGGAAAAGCTCGCGGCAAACGGGCTCAAGTACAATCGCTTTCACACGACCGCCCTCTGTAGTCCGACCCGGATGGCCCTGCTCACCGGGCACAACCACCACGCGAACAACGCCGGGGCGATCATGGAACTGGCCACGGCCTTTCCGGGAAATACCGGCGTCCGGCCGAAAAGCATTACCCCGCTCGCGGAAATCCTCAGGCAAAACGGCTATAGCACCGCGGCCTTCGGCAAGTATCACGAAACCCCTCCCTGGGAGGTATCGGTGTCCGGGCCCTATGACCGCTGGCCGACGGGATCGGGCTTCGACAAGTTCTACGGATTCATCGGAGGAGAAACCAATCAATGGGCTCCCGCCATCTTTGACGGCGTCACGCGCGTAGAGCCGCCGCAGACTCCTGGCTATCATTTCACCGTGGACATGACGGACAAGGCGATCGGCTGGGTAAGCGCCCAACAGACCCTCACGCCCGACAAACCTTTCTACATGTACTTCGCAACGGGTGCGACCCATGCCCCCCATCACGCTCCGAAGGCCTGGATCGACAAATACAAAGGTCAATTCAACGGCGGCTGGGACAAGCTGCGGGAAGAAATCTTCGCCCGGCAGCAAGCCCTGGGAGTGGTCCCCGCAAATGCAAAATTGACTCCACGTCCCAAGGAGATCCCGGCATGGGATGACATGAGCCAAGACCAGAAGCGGCTCTTCGAGCGCCAGATGGAGACCTTCGCCGGATTCGCCGAACATACCGACCACGAGGTGGGGCGTCTGGTAGAGCAACTGGAAACGATGGGAGAGCTCGAAAACACGCTGTTCTTTTACATCGTCGGAGACAACGGCTCGAGCGCGGAAGGAGGTCCGGAGGGCACCTACAATGAAATGATGGCGCTCAACGGGATCATCGGCAAAGCCGACCAGATGATGGATCACATCGACTCATGGGGCGGGCCGGACACCTTCCCCCATTTCGCCATCGGCTGGGCGTGGGCGGGCAACACCCCCTTCCAATGGACCAAGCAAGTGGCGAGTCACTTTGGCGGGACGCGGAACGGGATGGTTTTGCACTGGCCCGCAAAGATCACCGCGAAGGGCGGATTGCGCAGCCAATTTCATCATGTGATCGACGTGGCGCCCACCGCGCTCGAAGCCGTCGGGATCCCGCAGCCAAAAACCGTCAACGGCGTGCCGCAGCGGGCAATGGACGGGGTCTCCATGCTTTACTCGATCGCGGATGCCGAAGCCGCGGCACGCCGGACAACCCAGTACTTCGAGATGTTCGGCAATCGCGGAATCTATCACGAGGGATGGGTGGCTTGCACCCGCCACTCCATCCCTTGGATAATGGTCAAACTTCCGCCGGTGAAGGACGACATCTGGGAACTCTACAACGTGGATGAAGATTTCAGCCAGGCCAACGACCTCGCCAAAACGAACCCGGAAAAACTGGAAGAGCTGAAGGCGATCTTCACGAAAGAGGCGCTACGCAATCATGTGCTGCCCATCGATGACCGCCGATCCGAACGCTTCAATCCGGCCATCGCCGGCAGGCCCGATCTGCTCGGGGGGCGCAAGTCGCTCACGGTATATCCGGGGATGATCGGCATGATGGAAAATGCCTTCATCAATGTGAAGGGAGTGCATCATACGATCCAAGCGGAGGTGAACCTGGCGGACGCTGCCGCCAACGGGGTCATCATTGCACAGGCAGGCTACTTCGGCGGCTGGGTGCTCTACATGAAGGATGGCAAGCCCCACCACGAGTACAACTGGTTTGCGATCGAGCGCACCAACATTGCCGGACAAGAAGCACTCTCCGCGGGCAAGCACACGATCTCCTATGAATTCATCCCGGACGGCACAGAGCCGGGAACAGGAGGAAAATCGATCCTCAGCGTGGACGGCAAGAAAGTGGCTGAAGGCGAGATCCCGAAAACGCAGCCGTTTGCCTTCTCCGCCGACGAAGGCGCGGATGTTGGTCTCGATTCAGAAACCAATGTCTCGCCCGACTACAAGCAGAACGCCAATGCCTTCACCGGGAAAATCGTGAAGGTCACGGTGGAGCAGAAGTGATCCCGGACGCAGGCGGCACTAGTACTCCCGCTTCAACAGATACTCCGCGATCTCCCGCAGGCGTTGTGCCTTTTTCCCAAACGGAGCGAGGGCATCCATCGCTTCCTGCGTGAGCTTGGCGGCTTCCTTGCGGGATTTCTCCAAGCCGAGGATAGCGGGATAGGTCGCCTTTTCCACGGCGGCATCCTTGCCCGCGGTCTTGCCGAGGACTTCGGTCGATTGGGTGACATCGAGGATGTCATCGATCACCTGGAACGCGAGACCGAGGGCACGGCCGAAGACACTCAGGGCTTCGAGTTGCTTCTCGGTGGCATTCGCCGTCATCGCGCCGAGGCGGATGGAGGTCGTGAGAAGAGCGGCGGTTTTTGCTTCGTGGATTTTGACGAGCTGGGCCTTGGTGAGCTTCTTCCCCTCCCCTTCCAAATCCATGACCTGGCCGCCGATCAGCCGGGTCGAGCCGCCGGTCAGGGCGAGCTCGGCGACATAGGAAGCACCCGGGTAGCGTTTCGCGGGGCTCGTCTGGGCCAGGATGAGAAAGGCTTCCGTCAACAAGGCGTCACCGGTGAGGACGGCCATGCCTTCGCCATAGACCTTGTGGCAGGTAGGTCGGCCACGGCGCAGGTCGTCGTCGTCCATGCACGGCAGGTCGTCATGGACCAGCGAGTAGGTGTGCATGATTTCCACGGCACAAGCCGGTGGCATGGCGCTCTCCGCATCGCCGCCGCAGGCCTCCGCAGCGGCGAGGCATAGGATCGGCCGAAGACGCTTGCCCCCCGCGAAGAGGCTATAGCGCATCGCGGCGTGGATCGTGGCTGGCTTCTCCTTCGCCTTCGGCAGGAAGGCATCGAGCGCGGCATCGACTTCGGCGGCGCGGGTGGCGAGGTATTCTTTGAGAGTCATGGGAGCAGAGAGCTAGAAGCGAAGAGCTGAGAGCTGGAAGCAGGCGCGATCCCTCTTTCTCCACGCTCTCCGCTCTTTGCCCAGCGCTAAAGGATCTCCGCGATCTGGACGGCATTGAGGGCAGCACCCTTGCGGACCTGGTCGCCGACCACCCAGAGATCGAGGGCGTTGTCGAGGACGGGGTTCTTGCGAATGCGGCCGACGAGGCAGTCGTCCTTGCCGGTGGTATCGAGCGGCACCGGGAAGACCTTGTTCGCCGGATCGTCCACCACCTTGATGCCCGGCTTGCCGGCAAAGGCGGCGCGGGCGGCCTCCACGTCCACGGGGCGTTCGAATTGGGCGGTGATCGACACCGAGTGCGAGCGGTAAACCGGCACGCGGACACAGGTGCAGGAAACCTTGAGCTCCGGATGACCGAGAATCTTGCGGCCTTCGTTGAGCATCTTCAGCTCCTCCTTGGTGTAGCCGCTCTCGGTAAAGACATCCACCTGAGGGATCACATTGAAGGCGATCTGGCGCGGATAGACCTTCGGCTCAAAGGGCTGGCCGGTCGCGATGGCCTTCACCTGCTCCTCCAGCTCGAGGATTCCTTGGGCACCCGAGCCGGAAACCGCTTGATAGGAGGAAGCGATGATCGACTTCAGACCGAAAGCCTCGTGCAGCGGCGCGAGGGCCATCAGGGAGATGATGGTGGTGCAGTTCGGATTCGCGATGATACCGCGGGGACGATTCTTCGCGGCCGCGGGATTGATTTCCGGCACCACGAGCGGGACGTCCTCGTCCATGCGGAAAGCGGAGGAATTGTCGATCACCACGGCACCTGCGGCTGCAGCCGAAGGCCCGAATTCCTTCGAGATACCACCGCCTGCGGAAAAGAGGGCGATATCGACCCCGGCGAAACTCTCGTGCGTGAGTTCCTGCACGATGACATCTTGGCCGGCAAAGGGGATGCGTTTTCCTGCCGAGCGCGCGGAAGCCAGCACGGTCAGTTTACCGACCGGGAACTTTCGCTGTTCGAGACAGAGACGCATTTCTTCACCCACCGCTCCGGTGGCGCCGACGATGGCGACGTGCTTGGCTTCGCTCATGATTTGGGAGCGGCGAGTGTAGGGCCGGAACCCCGTCTGGCAACCGAATCGTGCGCGGACACGCTCCCGGCTTTTACCTTGCGCGGCCAACTCGAACCGTTAGAGTCGCGCAGGGTGCGGATAACGTCCGGAATCCCGATTTACCAACCGAAAGCAACTACCATGAAACTCATCAAAGTCGTTTCCCTCGCCGCAGCCGCTGTCGGAACCCTTCTCGCTGCTTCCTGCTGCGAAAGCCGTCCGGCCCCCGCCCCTTCTTCTCCGACCTACGTGGCCCCGGCCAAGTAAATCGGGCCGATTGCAGCGGACTCCGGTCCCTGCATGATGACTCACAGCAGGGTGGACCGCCTGCCGGTCCACCCTGCAATTTTTGACCTGCAATCATTTTTCTCGCGCAATCCGTAAAACCCCTTTTGACTTCTAGCCATGTTCCGCGTCATCGCTTCTGTCTGCCTCTCCGCCTTCGCTCTCATCAATGTCTCGTGCTGCTGCACGGGCGAAATGGAAGCGGCTCCGCTCCGCCCGCTGCCTCAGTTTCAGGAAGTGCCGACGGCACCTGAAGTGCACTACTCCAAGTAAGCGAAACCCGCGGACAAACACAGTTCTCACGCAAGCCCCTGCCACACTGGCAGGGGCTTTTTTTGTAGGCGTTGCCGCACATCCCCCGAATTTCCCCGACAGGGCACATCAAATGTATTGCCTTTTGCAATACATCCGATAACAGGCGCTCACCTCCCATGAAAACCCCTGACTCCCGGCGGGAATTCCATACCCCGAGCCGCCACTATCATCGTCATCGCGTCGAACACCCGGACCCTTGGAACACATGGGTTGGCCGGGAAAAACGAGCGTCAAAAAGCAGAAGGCGAAAGTGGCGCATCGCCACGTGGTTTGCCGCCATTTTCGGATTCGTCGGGCTGATCGCCTTGGTCTGCTACGAGCTCTTCTGAGCAAATCCACGAAGGACGCGCACTTGATCCCGCTTTGACAATCCGGAGCGGCTAACCCACTTTGCCCGCCCGCCGCGCAATCCGGCGATCGCACCATGGGCAAGAGCCTCTATCAAAAAGTCTGGGACGCCCACGCCGTGGGCAAGTTGGCCGACGGACGCACGCAGCTTTTCATCGGCACTCACCTCATCCACGAGGTCACCTCTCCGCAGGCCTTCGGCATGCTCCGCGACCTCGGGCTCGCGGTGAAATATCCCCAGCGTACTTTCGCCACGGTCGATCACATCGTGCCGACCGAGAACCAGGACCAGCCGGTCGATCCGCTCGCCGCGGAGATGATGGCCGCCTTGCGCTCGAACTGCGATGATTTCGGCGTGACTTACTTCGACCTGAAGTCCGGCAAGCAGGGCATCGTCCACGTGGTCGGACCGGAACAGGGCATCACCCAGCCGGGCACTACGATCGCCTGCGGTGATTCCCACACGGCCACCCATGGGGCCTTCGGCGCCATCGCCTTTGGCATCGGCACCACCCAGGTGCGCGACGTGCTGGCCACCCAAACGATGGCCATGGAGCCGCTGAAAGTCCGCCGCATCGAGGTCACCGGCAAGCTCCGCCCCGGCGTCTATGCCAAGGACGTGACCCTCCACATCATCCGCGTGCTCGGCGCGAAGGGCGGCATCGGCTACGCCTACGAATACGCGGGCAATGTCTTCGACGACATGTCGATGGAAGAGCGCATGACCGTCTGCAACATGGCGATCGAAGGCGGTGCCCGCTGTGGCTACGTCAATCCCGACGCCAAGACCATCGCCTACCTCAAGGGCCGCCCGTACGTGGACATGAGCGATTTCGACGCGACCGCCGTCCGCTGGCTGTCCTTTGCCTCCGACGCCGACGCTCAGTACGACGACATCGTGAAGATCGACGCTGGCGAGATCGAGCCTACCGTCACCTGGGGCATTTCGCCGGACCAAGGCATCGCGATTTCCGACAACATCCCGGATCCCGCGCAAGCCGCCACGCCGGGCGAAAAAGCCAGCATCGATGAGGCGCTCGCCTACATGAAGCTCACCGCCGGCACCCCGATCAAGGGAGTGAAGATCGATGTCGCCTTCATCGGCTCCTGCACCAACGGCCGTCTCTCCGATTTCCGCGAGGTGGCGAAATACATCCAAGGTCACAAGGTGGCGGCCGGCGTGAAAGCCATCGTCGTCCCCGGGTCCCAGATTGTGGCCCACCAGTGCGAGCAGGAAGGCCTCGACAAGATCTTCTCCGCCGCCGGCTTCGAATGGCGCGGTGCGGGTTGCTCGATGTGCCTTGCGATGAACCCGGACAAGCTCGTGGGCGACCAGCTCTGCGCCTCGTCCTCGAACCGCAACTTCAAAGGTCGCCAAGGTTCCCCGACGGGCCGCACGATCCTGATGTCCCCCGTCATGGTGGCCGCCGCCGCGATCTCCGGCAGCATTGCCGACGCCCGCGAACTCTTCGAACTGGAGCCGCAGGCTGCCGTGGCTTGAGCCTCGTGGAGGCGTCCCCAGCCTGACTTCACATCGCGATGAAGAAGAGCCTGCTCCTTTGCATCTGCCTGTTCGCCGGCGGCCTTGCCAGCGCCGAACCGGAGAAAACGGCTACCGAGAAGCTTCTCGATGTCATCCACTACGAAGAATTCACGATCGACTCCGCGATGGCAGCTTTCGATGGCGTGATGACCCAGCAGGCTAAGGCTCAGGGGCTTCCGAAGGAGGCTGTTGCCGAAATCCGCGTCGAGGCGAAGAAGCTCTATCGCCGTCTCTTCACCGGCCCCGCGGCGAAGAGGCAGATGATGGACCTCTACGAGCGGCACTTCACGGAAGAGGAGATCGTGGAGATAACCGAGTTCTACAGCACCCCCCTCGGCCGCAAAGCCCTAGTGATGATGCCCACGATCATGCAGGACGCGATGAAGACGATCATGCCGGCGGTTCAAAGGGAGATGCCGGCCTTTGAACAAAAGGTCACCGAGATCACCGAGAAATATCGCCAGGCCACCCCGATTCCAGAAGAAGAGGCACCCGAGTAACCGAGCATCACCATTCATCCCACCTTTCCCATTCCCATGGCCCTCGAAAAAGTTACCTCCGTCACCGGCCGCGCCGTCTTCGTTCCCGGCGCCGATATCGATACCGACCGCATCATCCCGGCGCGCTTCATGAAGTGCGTCACCTTCGACGGTCTCGGTGAATTCGCCTTCTACGACGTCCGCTTCGACCCGAACACCGGTGAGAAGACCGATCATCCGCTCAATGACAGCCGCTTCGCGGAAGCAACTATCCTCCTCGCCGGCGTGAATTTCGGCTGCGGCTCCTCCCGCGAACACGCGCCGCAATCGCTCGCCAAGTATGGCTTCAAGGCGGTGATCGCGCAGTCCTTTGCCGAGATCTTCTTCGGCAATTCGACGACGCTCGCAATGCCCTGTGTCACGCTGACCGCAGGCGAGATCGACCAGCTCCGCCAAGCGGTGGAAGCGGATCCATCCGTGCAGATCACGATCGACCTCGTCGCCAAGCGCGTGCGCTCCTCGGCCGGTCACGATTTCCCTCTCAACATCCCGGAATCCGCCCGCGACGCGCTGGTCGCCGGACGCTGGGATCCGATCCAGGAGCTCTTGGATCGCGAGCCGGAGATCGCCGCCACGGCGAAGGCGCTTCACTATGTGTGAAGCGCTTGAAACCCGGAAAGGACGGTTAGAAGGGAGATCCGGTGCGTTGGGTTGACGCGACACGCTCCCTAAGCTAGGCCTGCGCCCCATGATTGGACTCCGCTCCCTCCTTCGCCTCCTTACGTTCTGTGGCATCGCGGCCCACGCCTCGGCGCAGGTGGAGGTGAAGCTGCAGATGGCCCGTAATACTTTCCTGGCAGGGGAGCCGGTGGAAGTCGTCGTCAGCATCACCAATCAGTCCGGTCAGGATTTGACGCTCCAAGGAAGCAACCGGCTTGGCTGGATTGATTTCACTGTCAGCGGTGCCAACCGCAGCGGCGTCCCCATGAGTCCGGTGGGCCAGACGGCTTTCGGAGCCGTGAAGATCCCCTTCGGTCAGACGATGTCGCGGAAATTCGACCTCGCCCAGATCTACCCGCTGAAGGAAATGGGGAACTACTCCGTGTACGGCGTAGTGCGCCTGCCTGGACAATCCACCGACGGTTTCATTTCCAACCGCCTGCTCTTCAACATCAACACCGCGCGCGCCTACTGGAGCCAGCGTGTGGGGCTGCCCGGGAAGGCCGGCCAGACCCGCGAGTTCCGCGTGCTCAACTTCTCTGGCGGCAGGAAGACCGTGCTCTACGCCCAAGTGGTGGACATGAAGACCGGCAGCCCGATGCAGACCCACTCGCTGGGCGAATATCTCAGCTTCCGGAAGCCCGCCGTCACGCTCGACAACCGGCAGGTGATGCACGTCCTCTACCTCGTTGGTCCGACCGTTTGGTCCCATGCGAAGATCGGCCCGGATGGCACCTTGCTAGGCAGCGAGCTCCACAAGGCAGGCGGCGGTGCGGATCCCCAGCTTTTCACCATGCGCGATGGCTCGGTCCAAGTTGGAAACAGCATTCCCTACGACCCGAAGGCCGAAGCGGAAGCACGCGGGCGCGTCCGCAAGGCATCCGAGCGACCCAATTTCATTTTCCAGTGATCCTGCCCCAGCGGGTTCTAACGAGGGGTGTTTGTCCTTTACAGGAAGCCCCTGCATATTTAAACAATGTAAACTTTTTTCGTTAGTTAACGATTTTCGTCATGAGAGGTCTCCGCCACCTTATTTTTTCCCTCCTCTGCCTCGTGCTCGCCAGCGCGACGGCACATGCCCGGTCGTTCCGGACCGTGGTGATCGACCCCGGCCACGGTGGCCACGACAAGGGAGGCCAATGGGGCATGGTGTATGAAAAGCACCTCGCCCTCGACACCGCGACCCGGCTTGAGGGCGAGCTGAAGAAGCGCGGCTTCCGCACGGTGATGACCCGCCGGAGCGACTACTTCATTTCCCTACCGGAGCGTGTCCGGATTGCCAGCCGCTATTCGGATGCGATCTTCGTGAGTGTCCACTACAACTACACGTGGAAGCAGTCGGTTTCCGGGCTGGAAACGTATTACAACACCGGTCACAGCCAACCGCTCGCGTCCTACGTCCACTCCGGCATCATGTCGAAGGTCCGGGCCATCAACCGTGGTGCGAAGTTCGCCCGCTTCTACGTGATCCGTAACACCCGCTGCCCGTCGATTCTCGTGGAGTGCGGATTCGTCAGCAACGCGAACGAGCGCAACCGGATGAAATCGGCGTGGTTCCGGCAATCGCTCGCCGAAGGAATTGCGGACGGCATCGTGCGCTTCCGCCGGGCGGGTTGATCCGCTAGGCTGCGGACATGTCATTTGTCACCGGTGCGGCCATGCGGTCGCTGGAGGAAGCCGCATTCCGTCGCGGAGTATCGGCCGAAGCGCTGATGAACCTCGCCGGTGAGGGGATCGCCGCTCGTCTGATCGAACAATTTCCCCTGCCGGGAAGCGCCGTAGGCTACGTCGGGAAAGGGAACAACGGGGGCGACGCGCTGGTCGCCCTCCGTCATTTGAGGAAGGCCGGATGGACGATTTCGGTGCGGGCCGCCTATCCGGAAACCGAATGGGGCACGCTGCCGCGTCGCAAGCTGCGGGAGCTTGCGGTGAGTCCTGAGCAGACGCTACCGGGCAACCCTTGCAGCGGGCCCTTGCTCCTGTTGGACGGCTTGCTGGGCATCGGGGCTAGGGGTCCGCTGCGCGACCCGATTGCCGCGATGGCGAAGGAGATGGAACAGCTCAGGCAACAGCGCGGCGCGATCATAGCCGCGATGGATCTCCCCTCCGGCCTCGATGCGGATACCGGAGATGGCGACGCCATGACCGCCGATCTGACGCTCACGGTAGGCGTGCCAAAGATCGGCATGAGTTCGGAGAACGGCATCCTTCGTTCGGGAAGGATCGTGCTGGTGCCTCTGGAGGATCTTCCGATGCCCGCGGATTCCGAACTGCGATTTTTCTGTCCGGAAGCATTCCCCGGGCTGCTCAAACCCCGCCCCCATGATTTCCACAAGGGCAATGCCGGCCGCGTCGGCATCCTGGCCGGCTCACCGGGCATGACCGGGGCGGCCGTGCTCTGTGCCAGCGCGGCGCTGCATGCGGGAGCGGGATTGGTGACAGTGCATGTGGAGGAAGATTTCCCGAGACATCTGGTGAGCGCGATGCCGCCGGAGATCATGGTGCGGGCATCTGCCGACCCTGTATCCGAGGCTTTCGAGGCAAAGCACGATGCGATCGTCATCGGGCCGGGCACCGGGAATTGCAGCGAGAGCTATCATGCGGCGGTGCTGGCACGCTTGGCGGAAGAATCCCGGCCGCTGGTTCTCGATGCCGATGCGCTCAATCAAATCGCGAAGGCGGGGAAACTCGATCTGCTGAAATCGAACCACATCATAACGCCGCATCCGGGTGAGTTCGCTCGCTTGGCTCCCGATTTGGCGAAGGAGGATCGAATCGCAGCGAGCCGGGATTTCGTAGAGCGATACCCCTGCACGCTGCTTTTAAAAGGCGCGCGGACTCTGGTGGCCGCCCCTGGTGAAGCGACGCGCTTCAATCCTACGGGTCACGGCGGGATGGCCTCGGGCGGTCAAGGGGACACACTGGCGGGAGTCATTGGCACCCTTCTTGGGCAAGGTCTGAGTGGTCCGGACGCCGCAGCGGTTGCGGCTTGGCTTTGTGGACGAGCGGCAGAGAGATGCCTGGCGGACGGGCCGGTTTGCACGGCTACTCAGACCATAGCCCATCTCGGAGGGGCGATGAGGGATTGGCGAGAAAGGCGGCGATGAGTGGTTCCGTTTGGCGGATCTGGAGCCACAGCGGCGGGATGCCGCAGCCACGCCTCAGACTCCTGCGAGCTCGGCAAAGACCATCATCCCCGAGTTCGTCTGCAGGGTACTGATCACCACCACGTCCTGCGTGGTGCCGATCTTCTTCGAGGCGTGGTTCACCACGATCATCGTGCCATCGGGCATGTAGCCGACACCCTGGTGCTCGTCCTTCCCTCCCCGCACCAGCGCCAGGCGGACCTTCTCCCCGACTCCCACGGTGGGCCGGAGGGCATCGAGGAGTTCGTCGAGATTCAAGACGTCCAAGCCGCGCAGCTTCGCCACCTTGCACAAGCTCTCGTCGCTCGTCATGAGACGGGCTCCCAAGAGTTGGGCAATGTGCAGAAGGCGGTTATTTATCGCCTCGTCGCCAATCGCTCCCGAGTCCTCGATGCTGACCTGGATATCGTTCGCAGAACGCATCGATTCCAAAGCCGCCAAGCCCCGTTCCGCCCTTTCCCGCTTGGCGGGCGTGGGCGAATTCGCAAGCACCTGGATCTCATCGAGAACAAAGCGCGGGACCACCAGCCGCCCGCGGAGGAAGCCGGAGCGGATCACCCCGGCGACGCGACCGTCCATCACCGTATCGGCATCAAGCACCACGGGCTGACCGGTGCTGCTGTCCTGCCGGAAACGGACGTATGGCAGGATGAATGCGAAATCATCCCGGCTGCTTCTCAGGGCCACCACCGCACCGAGGAATCCCAAGGTCGCGTAGAGCAGGAGATTCAGGCTCAGGGTGAGGGTCGAGGCGATATCCGCAGCGTTTTCCGCAACTCCCAGGCGGTCGCGGAAGGTGATATTCACCAAGTCGAAGATTTGGAGGCGCGTGAGAAGCCATGCGCAGAATACCCCTACAAGGAGCCCGAATGTAGCGGTCGAAAAGGCACGCAGGCTGAACCCTTTGATGAGAAGCTCGATCCACACGAAGATCCCGCCCACAAACAGGCCCCCGCAAAGACCTTGGAAGGTTGAGACCTCGATGGCGGTGCCCCGCGTAATCGAGGCGACGGCATAGCCCGCACCGGCACAAACCAAGAGGTAGAGAACTCGGGCGATATTGACGGAAGCCGGTGCCATGGAACGGTTTGAAGCATTCAACATTCCTGTTGGAGTCGCAAGCTCATGTAGCAGCGAGCGGTGGTCCCCGGTTTTCGCGCTCTGTCGTGGGAAAGAAAAAGCCCCGCTCCCCTGAGCGGGAAGCGAGGCTTGGAGAATTCAGGAGTCGTGAGTGGAGATTACCAGTCGTCGCCGCCGCCACCACCGTAGCCGCCCTTGCCGCCGCCGCCACCGTAGCCGCCTTTGCCGCCGCCACCGTAGCCGCCCTTGCCGCCGCCGCCACCACCGTAGCCGCCTTTCCCACCACCGCCGCCACCGCCACGGCGTTCGCCGTAGCCGCCGCCACCACCGCCGCCGCGGCGTTCACCGCCGAAGCCGCCGCGACCGCCGCCACCACCACCGCCGCCGAAGCCACCGGGCTTCTTCTCGCGGGGCTCGGCCGGATTGACGCGAAGCGGGCGACCGCCCAGCTCCTTACCGTCCACAGCATCAGCCGCTTCCTTGACACGGGAGGTGTCAGCCAAGGTCACGAAACAAAACCCGCGCGGGCGACCGGTTTCACGGTCCGTGACGATTTTCACTTTCTCGACCGCACCGAAGGCGGCGAAGAGTTCGGCCACTTCTTCTTCAGTGGCGGTGAAGGGCAGATTGCCCACGTAGATGTCCATTGTCTGTAGTCGCAACGCCATTTTTAAAACCACTTCCCCAGCCGATGGCGCAGAGGCCGGGAGAAGCGTGCCCGGGATGGTTTTCCGCCGGACAATTCCCCCGCTACACGTTCGGGAAATCTACGGCAAGCCCATAAATGCTGAACCGGAAAGGTCCGATTTTTCCCCAGCTGACCTAACAATCAGCCAGTCACGCCATTTCCGGGCGGACGGGAATTCCTTTCTCCGCGAAATATCGCTTTGCCTCACCGACGGTGTGCTTGCCGAAATGGAAGATACTGGCTGCCAAAACGGCGTCCGCCTTGCCCTTTTCCAGCACCTCCACCATGTGATCGAGATTGCCCGCGCCACCGCTGGCGATGACGGGAATGCCGACGCTTTCGGAGATGGCTGCGGTCAGTTCGCAATCGTAGCCCGCCTGGGTTCCATCGGCATCCATGCTGGTGAGGAGGATCTCGCCCGCGCCGCGCCGCCAGACTTCCTTCGCCCACTCCACGGCATCGAGGCCGACGGCGGTGCGGCCGCCATGGGTGTAAACGCCCCACTTGCCGGGGCCCTCACGCTTGGCATCGATCGCGACGACGATGCACTGGCTGCCGAAGGCCTTCGCGCCAGCATCGACAAGCCCGGGCTCCTTCACCGCGGAAGTGTTGATGCCCACTTTGTCCGCTCCCGCGAGGAGCATTTCCCGCATGTTTTCCACGGAGCGGATGCCCCCGCCCACGGTCAGGGGGATGAAACAATGCTCGGCGGTGCGACGGACCACATCGACCATGGTCGCGCGGTTGTCGGAAGACGCAGTGATATCGAGAAACACGAGCTCATCGGCCTGCTGGGCGTTGTAGGCCATCGCCGCTTCCACGGGATCACCGGCGTCGATCAGATCGACGAAGTTCACGCCTTTGACGACGCGGCCATCGGTCACGTCCAGGCAGGGAATGATGCGTTTCGCGAGCACGGCGGGAGGAAAACTCGCTCAGGGAAGGATGTCCATCTTCCCGTGGCGTGGCGTGGGGTGGAAGGAACGAACCGCGGAGGCGCGGAAGTCGCAGAGGGAGCGCGGAGAAAGGCAGGGGTTGAAAGGTAAAGGGCGAAATTGGGTGGGAGGGGCAGGTTGGTGGCGGCGAAGTCGCAGAAGACGCGAAAATGGGTGGTTTTGAGAAAGTGGGCAGGTACGGCGGACGGGACGGTGGCATTGCCGGGATTGCCCATCGTTCCACAGGGGATTGTGGAAAAGGCGGGGTGGGTTGGCCGTCTTGACCAGTGGTCCCCGCAAGAAAGGGCGGGCTATCCGGCCGGTTAGGGTAAATACTCGTCGAGCCAATCTCCGACCTCGGCGACCACCTGCGGGTAGGTCTTCGCGTCGAAGGAATGGCCCGCGCCCCTGATCTCGACGAGGCGTTTGGGTTCCTCGGCGGTGTCATAGGCGTCGCGGCTGTCCTCGATGAGGACCACGTCGTCCGCGGTTCCGTGAATGAGCAGCCACGGGACGTTGATCTGGCCGACTTCGTCGAAGAGATCGCCGATGGCACCGAGGTCATCGACGAATTTTTGCGAGAGCGGGCAGGTTGGTTCGTCCCACATGAAGCCTTTGCCGGGGATCACCTTGCCGAATTCGCGTTCGCAGAAGTCCTCGGTGCGGACGATGCCGGCCAAGGTGACGAGCACGCGGATCCGATCATCCGAGGAAGCGGTCATGACGCCGACCGCCCCGCCCATGCTGTGGCCGACGTAGGCGATCTTCAGCCTCGGGGGCAGGGCATCCAGCACGTCCCGGAGTTCGCCGCTTTCCTTGGTGATGTTCGACTCGCGGAAATCGCCTTCCGACAAGCCGTTGCCGGAATAGGACAGGCGGAGGCAGGGCCAGCCGCGGGAGGCGAGCCCCTCTGCCAAGGCAATGATGAGCGGGCGGTCCTTGTTGCCGGTGACGCCGTGGGCGAGGAGGACGAGGACGCCTTCGCGGTCCCCGGGATGGAAAGCCGTATCGAGCTTCTCGCCGTGGCGGTTGCGGAATTCAGGGAGGTCCATCGCGCGGAAAGATCAATGCACGGAACGGCCGGGGAAGGTCAATTCCGCCACGCCGGACTTATCAAGTTCGCCGAGACCGAGCTCGATCATGCGGTGGTATTGCGCCTCGGTGGCGAGGGAAAGCGGGACGTTGACGCCGGTCTCGGCGGCGAGGGCGTTCGCGATGCCGCTGTCCTTCGCGGCATGGGCAGCGGAGAAATAGCACTCGTGTTCGCGAGCGATCATGTCGTCGCCATCGGTTTCCAACACGCGGGAGTTCGCCCCGGTTTGGGAAAAGACTTCCTTCAGCATGGCGAGATCGAGGCCGAGCGCGGAGCCCAGGCCGAGGCCTTCGGCCAAGCCGGCGGTATTGATGTTCATGACCATGTTCACGAGGGCCTTCACCTTCGCCGCCTGTCCCGTGCCGCCGACATGGCGTAGGGATGAGGAGAGATCCTTCAGGATCCCCTCGACCTTCTTGAAGGCATCCTCCGTGCCCCCGACCATGAGGTAGAGGGTTCCCTGCCGTGCCTGAGTGATGCTGGAGGCCATGCAGGCCTCGATGGCCGAGGCACCGTGCGCCGACGCGGCGGCATCCACCGCGACATGCACCTCCGGGCTAACCGTGGCACAATTGATGAAAACCTTTCCCTCCGCGCCCTTCAGCAGCGAGTCGCCGCTGCCGGTGAAGATCCCGCGCATGGCGGCATCATCCGTGACCACGGTGATGATGACATCCGATGCAGCCGTGACGTCGGCGAGCGTGGTGGCGGCTTTGGTGCCGAGCTCCGTCGCAAGATCCGCCGCGATCTTCGGGAAGGCATCATAAACCGCCGTCACCGGATATCCCTGATCCCTCAAGCGCCGGGCCATGTTCGCCCCCATCCGGCCGGTTCCCACGAATCCAATGCGTGCTTTCGACATTGCGCGGACCATGGCTCAGGAGGCCAGGCGTGTAAATACCCTGCGGTGACGCGATGCATCTAGCAGCACGGCTTTTCAGGCCGCGGGGCCCCAAACTGAGGAAAATGCTGTAAATTCGGCTTTCGATGCAAAACATCGCCCCTTGTCAGGCGTTTCACCTGTCCCAAACCCGCAAGCCCACATGTACCGCACCTGTCTTCTCACCTTGCTGCTCGCAGCCCCGCTCGCCCATGCCGACCCCCTGAGTGAAGCCGACCGGGAGGCGCTGCTCGAAAAGCTGGATAGCGTGACCGAAACCGCCGAGAAGACCGCCGCCACCCGGCAAGGCACGGCGACCACGGCATTCCGCGCGGCGATGGCGAGCGATTCGGCTGCCCTGGAGCTTTACCTCAAGTCCATCGAGAAGGTGGAATTCACCGACAAGAAGCGCAGCCCGCAGGATTTCCGCGAATGGAAGCGGCACGAGGGCGACCGGCTGGACAGCGAGGCGCTCGGCCGCTGCATGCGCCATCAATTGCGCTGGCTGGTGCTGCTGATCGACGCCTCCAACAATGGGAAGCTGGAGGAACTGGCCCCGCGGGTGAGCGAGGCGATGGAATCGATTTACGGCAGCCTCGATCAGTATACGCTCTATCGGAATGGCGCGGCCGCCCTGCACGTGGCGACCCAGGCCGCCCGCGGACAGGAAGAACGGAATCCCCGGGAGATCCCGGTGGCGGAGTCTGTGGTCGCCAAGGCCTACGGCTACGGCGGCGTGAAGTCGGACAAGATCCCGGCGACGCCGATGGAGCTGGGTGCGGTTTTCGACAATGTGATCTTTCCGCCGCTGCGGGCGAAGAAGAGCTTCGAGTCCCTGCGCGAGCAATGGCAACGCCGGATCCGCTACGAGGCGCTTACCCGCCAGTACACCGGCAATCCGGATAAGAGCAAAGCGCCGGAACGCTCGCCCGAATACGAGAAGTTCCTGACCGAGACCCAGCCGGAACTGGTGTGGGCGATGGAGATGGATCTTTACAAGACGGGCGACCAGAAGCGCGCGGCGATCGCGATGCTGGAACACCTCAACGAGCATGTGTCCCACCCGAAGGCGCGGGATTGGGCGACGAGCTTCCGGCAGTTGATCGGGCCGGCGAAAGGTCCGGAGACGGCGGATAAGTCGGGGGAGTGAGGGGGTTGCGGGGAGATTGATTTGTACAAGGCGTGCCGAAGGGTGCGCCTTGTTTTTTTGGGGTGCTGTGTTCCTTAGGAAAGGCAGCCAAGCTGGAGCCTGGCGAGCCCGGGGGAAGATGAGCCTTGTCCGTTGCTTCGGCGGAACTGGAGTTCCGCGGTCCCAGGAAAGGCAGCCAGGCTGGAGCCTGGCGAGCCCGGGGAAACTGTCAGCGGGTGACTTCGGTGCCGATGCCGCCGTCGGTGAAGATTTCCAGCAGGAGGGCGTGCGGGAGGCGGCCGTCGATGAAGTGGACTTTGCGGACGCCGGCGTTGAGGGCGTCGATGGCGCTCTTGATCTTGGGGATCATGCCGCCGGTGATGGTGCCGTCGGAGAGCAGGTCATCGGCTTGCGAACGGCTGACCGATTTGATGAGTGTTTCCGGCTTGGACGGGTCTTTCATCAGGCCGGGGACGTCGGAGAGATAGACGAGCTTCGCGACGCGCAGCTCCTTGGCCAGCGCGGCGGCGGCGAGGTCGGCATTGATATTGAGCGGACGGCCGGTGGCGAGTTCCGCGGCGAGCGGTGAGATCACGGGAACGATGCCCGCGCGGTGGGCGGCGTCCATCTGGCCGAGCTGGCACCCGACGACTTCGCCGACGCGGCCGAGATTGACGCGCTGGCCCTGGGCATCGGTGGCGTGCATGCGCTCGCCGAGGAAAACATCGGTGCCGGCGATGCCGACCGCCTTGCCGCCGAGATCGCGGATCATGCGGACAAGGCCGGGGTTGATCTCGTTGGAGAGCACTTTCTCGACGATCGAGATGGCCTCATCAGAGGTCACGCGGAAGCCGCCGACGAACTCGGCATCGAGGCCGGCATCCTTCATCGCGGCGGAGATCGCCTTGCCACCGCCGTGGACGACGATGGGATTGATGCCGGCGACTTCGAGGAAAACGATGTCGCGCATGACCTTCGCCACGAGGTCCGGGTCTTCCATCGCGGAGCCGCCCATCTTGATGAGGAAGGTTTTCCCGCGGAAGGCCTGCAAGTAAGGCAGGGCTTCGATCAGGGATTCGGCTTTCTCGATAGGGTGCTGGAGACTCATGGCGGCGGCGGGAAGTTCCGGGGAATCCGGCTCAAGTTCCAAGGATGAACTTTGCCTTGGGGGGAGGGAGATGGGGAAAGAGGAGCTTTCCGCGGCTTCGAAGCGGACCGGGCCGGTCCGCCCTACCGGTTAGCGGCCCTTTCTCTTCGGCGGTTTGCGGCCGGCTTTCTTCGCGGCGTTTTTGGCAGGCGGCGGCGTGGCGGGTTCCGGAGGAAGGGGCTCCGGAGGGGAAGGCGCTTGATGGACCTCCTCAACGACGGGAAGCGTTTCGCTTGCCACTTCGAGGGCCGGTTCGGCCACCACCGGCGGGATTTCGGGCTGCGGGGGAGGACAGTCCGCGGCTTTTGCTGCGACGGCTTTCTGCGGAATCAGGCAGAGCACGAGCGTGGCGATCGCCGGAGCAAGGACGGCAAAGGGGGGAAGCCAGGTATTCAGACGACCCGCGAGGAGCCAGACCAGCTCGGCGCCGAAGGCTGCGATCATCACGGCCACCAGGATCCGCCAGCCCATGCCGCGCAGGCAGGTGGCCCACGCGCCGAAGAAGGCGAGCAACAAAATCAGGGCGAGTTCCGTCACCGGACCCGGGCGGCGGAGTACGGTCGATCGCTCGTAACGCGGTGCGGATCGCAGAGCCTGGACGATGCCTGCGAGTTGGTCCGACCAAGCCTTCTCTATCTCCGGCAGATCGGCGCGGACGTCGCGCAGGATCAGCGGATCAAGCGACGGTGGAATGGGGGTGTCCTCGCTGATGGTTTTCGTCGCGGGAATGTCCACCGCGGCCACCCCGACCGCCGCAGCCGTCCTGCCGAACTCGTCGATGGGGAGGACCGGACCGCCTTGACCAAGGCGAATCTCCTTGCCGCAAGTGACACGGATCTGCTTCGGGTCGATTCCCAGCGAGGCGATCTCCGTGGCCAGCGGTAGCGCGAAGATGATGCGATCTTGCCAGCGGGCGAGCAGATGGCGCCGGCCATCGCCCGCATCCGCCTCATTTTCCAGCAGGGTGAAGCCGGCCTTGGTGTGCTCGCCGCCGAGTTCGGCATTGGGCACGGCCACGCGATTCACCTGCGGCAGCGCGGAAACGTCGCCCTCCGCATCGGCGAGCGGCATGGAAAGGCGAAGGAAAGGGGCAGGCAGCGGCTCGCCCGCGGCCCCGCGCGCGAGGGGGAGACCGAGGACGGCGGAGTCGAAGCGATCGAGCTGCTTGCGCAGGGCGACGAGCGCGAGCGGGTCCGGCTCGTCCCATGCCATCAGGTAACCGGAGCCGACCACCCGGTGACCCGCCTCGCGAAGGCGGGCGAATAGGATCGCGCAATCGACCGGCGAAGGGGGCGAGGTGCTGAAGTAGGCCTCCGGATCGTCATCGATCGTCAGGAAGCGCGGAGGCTCCGGCGTGACGACCGGCTTCGCTTTCCAACGGCGCCACGGTTTGTCCTGACTCCCCTCCCCGCCGAAAGCCGATTCGGCGGGATCGAAAGAAAGGGCCAGACGCTTCACCACCGCGAGTTCCGCATCGCGCAGCGGACCGATGCAGCAAACCCCGCCGAGCGCGAACAATCCCGCGCCGAGAATGACGGCGGCGTTCACGAAGGGCCGGCGGGACAGGACGCTCACGGAGTGAACTCTTGCGCCTTCTCCAGCACGGGAGCGAGGGGTTTTTCCAATGGCGTGCCCGCCGTGACCTCCGCCAGCAGGCGGGCTGCCACGGGGACGTGAGGAGCGTACCAGTTATCCCCGCGGTTCCGGATGATATTGCCGAAGGCACCCATCGCCTGCATCAGCCGCTGCGTGGCGCACTCGCGGAAGATGGTTTCTTGCGGGCGGTCTTCCGCGATGTCTTCCCAGATCGCAAGGATGCTCTCCCGCTCCTCGGCGGAGTGGTCCATGTAGGGATCATAGACCAGGGATGCGATATCATATTCCTGGCGGCCGCGGCGCATGCCTTGGAAATCGATCCACCAGGCCTTGCCGTCTTTCAGCAGGAGGTTCTGCGATTGGAAATCGCGGTGGACGAGGTGCTTCGCGCCGCTGCCGAGGCGTTTGGCGAGTTGGGTGAACTCCGATGAATCCCGTAGTTCGCTGGCGTCCATGCCGAGCAGGCCTTCCACCATGTGGTCGAAGAAGTACTCCTGCTCCCAACGGTAGAGGGACTCGTCGAAGGGCGGCATGAGTTCGAAGTCCTTCGGGCCTTTCGAGTAGAAGAGCTTGTCGATCTGCGAAAGGGCGGAGCGGTAGTAGGGCTCGCGGTCCGCGAAGGGGGTGCCCTTCATCGAGAAAAGATCGGTATCGCCGAGGTCTTCCACGAGCGCGACGCGGCGGTGCGGGATCTCGTAGAAGATCTCCGGGACGTTGATTTTGGTGGCCCGGAGAAACTTCCCGACCGGCAGGAAATTGTCGCTATCCGGCCGTTCGTCGGTCCAGTGGATGCCGATGAAGGGTTCCTTTCCCGGGGTTTTCACGCGCACGATGGTCCGGCCGGAGGCGCCCTTCTTGATGGGGGTGAGCGTCACGGACACGGTGGGATCGATCCCGAGGTACTGTCGGGTGGCGTGGAGGATCGTGTCAGTCGGCATCGCGGCGGGATTCTTGAAAAGAGGGAGGCGGGGACAAGGGGGAAATACAGGGGGCGATGGCAATGACACTCCAGCACCGGCTGGGTCCCCTCCGGGGTTCGATCCGCTTCTGGCTTTAGCTGGTGGTGGCGCTGCACTTACCACCGGCTATCGGCTGGGTCCCCTCCGGGGACTGGGAGTTGGCTGGCCGGGGACTGGGAGTTGGCTGGCCGGGGACGTGGTGTTGCTTATTCGGGGAGATGGTGGCCGCGTCGCTTGGAGCACGAAAGACAAGCGGGTTGAAAACCCGCTCTCCTTAAGGGCAACGCTGCAATGTCTGTTGGAACACGAAAGGCAAACGGGTTGGAAACCCGCTCTCCTTAAGGGCTGGCTCAGCTCGCGCCGCAGAGAATCTGCCCATTGATCTTCTGGTTTGCCCCCACTTTCGCACCGGGCCAAAGGACGCTGTCTTGCACGATGGCAGCTTCGGCAATTTCGGAGCCGGGGCCGATGACGCTGTTGGTGATCTTTGCCGTCGGATGGATGATGGCCTGGGGATGGATCGCGGGGGCGAGGGCGAGTTCCCGGTGGGCGGCGAGGTAGCTGGCGTGGTCGCCGAGGTCGCGCCATTCGCCTTCGTCAAGGACGATGGCACCGAGGCGGCCTTGCTTGGCGAGTTCGAGGAAGGCGGGGATGACGGAGATTTTCTCTCCGGGGGGAAGGAGGTCGAAGAGCTCGGGGTCGAAACAGTAGATGCCGGTGAAGACGTGGGTGCCTTCGGCGATGCCGAGCTTGCCGCGGATGTCGGTGACGCGGTCGCCGTGGAGGGCGATGTGGGTGGCGTCACCCGTGGAGCGGACGGCCAGGGTAACGGGACAGGGGGAGGCCTCGTGCGCGGCGATGAGGCGGTCGAGCGGGAGGGACGAGAAGATGTCGCCATTGTGCACGAGCACGCTTTCCCCGGCGGCCCATGCCTCGATGTTTTTCACGCCGCCGCCGGTTTCGAGCAGCACGGGCTCGTGGAAGAGGTGGACGGGGACATTTTTCCAGGTCCCGCTTTTCGGGGGAATTCCGTTGCCCGCCAAAAGGCGGGGGTCCTCACTTTCGGCGTAGGTCCACTGGTCCGGCAGGTGGTGGGTATTGATCGCGAAGTCCGTGATCCCGGCGGCGAGGCAGGCCTCCATGGCCCATTCAATGAGCGGCTTGTGAAAAAGCGGCACAAGCGGCTTCGGCAGCACGTCGGTGAGGGGCCGGAGGCGCGTGCCGAGTCCTGCACCTGGAAGGAAGGCCTTGCGGATCACGGGCTTGCGTGTGCGTGCAATCGGATGTCCCGGCAAGTCATTTTCCCGGCGGTATTCAATGGTAACCCACAGTTGGGATTGAGAAAATCCACGGCTTACGGCGTATTGGGGGTCGCCGATGCACCGTTCCACCCGATATCTGATCTCCATTGCCGCCACCGTGGGCAGCGCCTGTGCCTTGCCCGAAGGCTTCGTCATGAAGGAATTCGCCGGGCCGCCGAATGCCGACTACCCGACGGGCATCTCGGTTTCGGCAACGGGTGACGTGTACGTTTCTTCCGACCAGAACGGTTCTCTGGGCCACGACAAGCACATGGGCCGGATCATCCGCTGCCGCGACAAGGACGGCGATGGCAAGGCGGATGAATTCATCCACTTCGTGCCGGATGTGGACAGCCCGCGCGGCTGCCACTTCGTGGGCGATACGCTTTATCTGATCCACCCGCCCTTCCTCACGAGCTATCGCGACACGAATGGCGACGGGGTGGCGGATGAGAAGAAGGACCTGGTCAGCGGCTTGGGCGGCGGGATCGAGCACCCGCGCGGTGCCGACCACACGACCAACGGCGTGAGAATGGGCATCGACGGGTGGCTCTACATTTCCGTGGGCGACTTCGGCACTTTCCCGGCCAAGGGCACGGATGGCTCGACCTTCACCCTGCAAGGCGGCGGCGTGATCCGCGTGCGCCCGGATGGCTCGCAGGTGGAGCCCTACGCGCTGATGGTGCGGAACATCTGCGATACCGCGATTTCTCCCGAGCTGGATCTTTTCAGCCGTGACAACACGAACGACGGCAAGGGCTGGAACACGCGCTTCCACCACTACACCTCGCTGGGCGATCACGGGTATCCACGGCTTTACCAGAACTTCGCGGACGAGGCGATCAAGCCGCTGGCGGACTACGGTGGTGGCTCCGGCACCGGTGCGCTGTGGCTGAGCGAACCGGGCTTCCCCAAGGAATTCACGGACGCGCTTTTCTCGGCCGACTGGACGACGGGCACGGTGCACTATCATCCGTGGAAGCGGGCCGGCGCGAGCTTCAGCGTGGAGCAGAAGACCTTTGAAAAGCTGCCGCGGGCGATCGACATCGACGTGGACGGCAATTCCCGCCTCTTCCTGGCCGACTGGCGCGGCGGCGAATACAATTACATGGGCAAGGGCAAGCCGGTGGGCAAGATCCAGATGGCCACCTTTCCCGGAGGAACTCCGGCGAAATACACGGACGTGACGAAGGCGAGCGATGCCGACCTGGTGAAGCTGGTCGCCTCGGCAAGCGCGGTGCAGCGTCTGGAAGCCCAGCGGGAAATCGTGAAGCGCGGCAAGAAGCCCGCCTTCGCCGAAGGCCTGCTGGCGATCGTGAAGGACAGCAAGCAATCGATCGGCGTGCGCAGCGCCGCGATCTGGACCTTCAAGCAAGCCTACGGTGCGGGTAGTACCAAGTATCTCGCCGAACTCGCGGGAGACGCTGCGATCCGCGAACAGATCCTGCGCGCGATGACGGACAACAAGAAGGAGCTGGCCGGAGTGCCGGTCAAACTCTACGGCGACGCGCTGAAGGACAAGGATCCGCGGGTGGTGCTCCAAGCACTGATCGGCCTCGAACGCCTCAAGGTAAAAGCGGCGGCTCCGGCCATCCTCGCGGCATCCATGGACTGGCGTGAAGAGAGCGAGTCCCCGCGGCTTCAACACACCGCGATGCAGGCGCTGGTCTCCTTGGAAAATATCCCGGCCTGCCTCACTGCGGTGAATGACACGGCGACCCGCAAGCTGGCGCTGCGCGCGCTGGAGCGCATCCACAAGATGGAAGTGGTGGATGGCTTGCTCGCCACCTTCGGGAAGTCGAAGGATCTGGACCTGCGCTTCGACGTCCTGGTGGCGCTGGCCCGCCTGAGCCATCACGAAAAGGAATGGGACATGAAGAAATGGTGGGAAACGCGTCCTGACGATCGCGGTCCCTATTTCGAGCCCGTGGAGTGGGATGGTACGGCGAAGATCACCAGCGCGATCGAAAAGGGCTTCGGCATGGTGACGCCGACCCGCCAGGACGAATTGCTGGAACTGCTGGGCAAGAACCGCATGCCGGTGGCGGAGATGAAGCTGGCCGGGGTGGATCCGGTGCTGGCCGCGCTGAGCGCCAAGACGCTGAACGATACCCAGATGATGATGCTGGTAGAGGCTGCAAAGGACAAGAAGCGGCCCTTCTCCCAACGCGCGGAATTTTTCAAGGCGCTGCCGAAGGCGGGTGAGGACAAGTCGATGCCCTATCGCCTGGCCGTGCTTTCCAACTGGAGCCAGGAAACGGAAGTGGCGGCGGAGGCGGACAAGTACCTCAGCGACTTCGTGAACTCGGCCGACCGCGCCAATCAGATCGGCGCGCTGCGCGAGATCGCGGCGAAGCAGGGCAATGCCGCCAGCCGGATCGCGTGGAAGTCGATGTTGACCGTTCTTTCCAGCCCGCTGGCCACGGAAGACGCGAAGAAGAAGGTGAAGGAGCAGGTGGAGAAGACGCCCCGCGAAGTGGGCTTTTTCCAAGCGATCACCGATCTCAAGCTGTCCGGCTTCGACAAGCAGATCGAGGAGGGCATGAACTGGGACAACAGCGAGCTGATCAGCGCCGCGAAGGCCGCGAAGGAAGCGGTGGCGTCCCTCGGATCCGGCGGCAAGAAGGTGGCCGAGGTGCCGCCCGCGGAAGTCACCAAGGCAGCGATGGATGGCAAGGGCGATGTCTCGGTGGGCGAGCGCTTGTTCTCCTCGCAAGGCTGCATCGCGTGCCACTCGGTGGATCCGAAGGCGGAGCAGAAGGGACCGTACCTGGGTGCTGCCGGTGCGAAATTCACGCGGGACTACCTCATCGATTCCGTGCTCGATCCGAACAAGATGGTCGCCCAAGGTTTCCAGACGTCGATGTTCAAGATGAAGGACGGGCTGGCGCACATGGGCTTCGTGACGGGCGAGGCGGATGGCGTGGTGGAGCTCCGCAACATCACCGGACAGATCACGAAACTGAACCGGGCGGACGTGACGGAGGAAACGCACATGCCGCAGTCGATGATGCCGCCGGGGCTCGCTGCGGGTCTCTCCGTGCAGGACTTCACCTCGCTGATCGAGTACCTCGCTTCGCTCAAGGCGACGGGGGGCTGATCGGGAGAAGCGCTTTCATTGGAATGTGTTTAGGGCCGCCCTCCGGGGCGGCTCTTTTTCGTGGGCGGATCGATTTCTCTACAAATGTAGTGGACACGCCGCTACATTTGTAGTGAGATGGTCGGCAGCCATGGGTGAACCGAATATTTCCGAATCCGAATGGTCCGTGATGGAAGTGCTGTGGGACTCGTCCCCGCGCTCCGCCTCGGAGGTCGCAAAGGCGCTGAAGAAGAAGACCGGCTGGGCGGAGAATACCGTGCGCACCTTGCTGACCCGCCTGGTGGAGAAGGGCGCGCTCAAGATCGACGACGCAGCCGGATCTCCGAAGCTCTACTCCCCTGCCGTGAAGCGCGAGGCCTGCGTGAAGGCGGAGAGCGAGTCCTTCCTCGAACGCATTTTCCAAGGAGCGGCGAAACCGCTGCTCGTCCACTTCGCGCGGAACGCGCGGCTCACCCCGCAAGAGGTCAAGGAGCTGAAGAAGCTCCTCGATCAATCCATCGACAAGCAACCCTGATTGACTACCATGAACACGCTCGATCCATTGTTTGATTGGCTACTCGCCACGACGCTGCGCGCCTCCGTGCTCGCACTGGTCATCCTCGGCATCCAAGCGATGCTTCGCCGTTGGCTCCCTGCTCACTGGCGCCATGCCCTGTGGCTGCCGGTGTTGCTGGTGCTCGTCTTGCCCGTCCTGCCTGCGGTGCCTTTCGGATTGTTTCCGAGATCCGCGGATGCTACGATGATTGCAGTAGAACCTTCGCTCGCATCAGAGGCGAACGCTGCGCTGGATGAGAACACCGTCGCGACCCCCGCCGTGCCCCAACAGAGTGGGGCCCGGGTCAACCTCTTCGCCATTGGCTGGCTCGCGGGAGCTTGTGCGGTGCTCGGAGCGGGAGTGATGGGATATCGCGTAAATCTGGAGCGGATCAGGAAACAAGCCGTGACGCCGGAGGAGGCTTTACTTCGCTCGGTTACGGAGGCCACGCGGGAAGCGGGACTTGGGCGAGTGCCCAAGGTGATCGTGTCTCCTGGCGTGGAGAGTCCTGCGGTCACCGGATTTCTCCGGCCGCTGCTGCTGCTTCCCGCTGGTTTTCCCGCGGGCTTCAATCGTGCGGAAGAGCGGCTGATCCTGCTGCATGAGCTCACGCACCTGAAGCGGAAGGATCTCCTGGTGAATTGGGTGATCTGCGTGCTGCAGGCGATGCATTGGTTCAATCCGATCCTGTGGTTCGCCTTTGCGCGGATGCGGGCGGATCGTGAAGCGGCGTGCGATGCGCAGGTGCTATCGCTCGATCAAGCTGACCACCGCTCGGACTACGGCAATGCCTTGCTGAAGCTGCAAAGTTCCGCGCCGGCGCGGATGCTGAGCCTTGGCTTCGTGGGGATTTTTGAGCGCGGTTCCGAATTGCGGTCCCGCATCCGCGAGATCTCGAGCCATCGCAAGGCTCACCCGGCGTGGCGGGTGGGCGGGGTGGCCTTGATCGGGGCGTTGACGTTGATGGGAGCCACCCAGGCGCAAGAGCGGCAGCCAAAGCGCCAGGCGAATGGAGCACAGCAGAATGGCAAAGCGAAGGATCCGCTGCAGGTCGCTCTGGAGAAGAAGCTGGATTCGATCGTGATCCCGGCCCTCATCCTCCAAGACTCTTCCTTGGAAGAGGCCGTGGACTTCCTGCGGATGCGAAGCAAGGAACTCGACGCGGCCACGGAGAACGCTGCGCTGAAAGGAGTGAACCTCGTGATCCGGAAGAGCGGAACCGCCCAGCCGAAGACCGTGACCTTGGCTCTGGAGAACGTGACTTTGCGCAAAGCGATCGAGAACGTCGCGGAGGCGGCGGGACTGACGATGACCGTTAGTTCCTTCACGGTCACCCTCACGCCGAGGGAGGACGCAGAGCAACTCGAGAAGCTCGCGCAGAGCAAGGCGATGAAGGCCGCGTCCGAGATCATCATACCGGTCGTGGACATTGAAGATGCGAGCCTCAAGGAAGCGGTGGACTTCTTGAACCTGCAGGCGGCCGAGCTTGCGAAGGACGGGAAGGCTCCCAAGATCGAACTGGGGAAGCTTGAGAAGGGGGAGGCGCGGGTCAGAGCGTTGAAGTTGAGAATGGTGCCGCTGTCGCAGGCGCTGATGTATGTGGCGGAGCAGGCCAAGGTGCCCCTGTTCGCGGACGACGAGATGATCCGGATCGGGAAGTGAGCTTGGTGGAGGCCGGGTGCTAGCGCCCGGCCTCCTTGCCGTCGCGCGGAGGCTTGGAGGGTGAGGTGGTTGAGGGCTTTGACGGGGAAGATAGGGTCGGGCCGCCCGTTCCCCCTTGTACGCGCCGGTCCCTACCTTGGAAAAGGGGCGCGGGACGCACCCCCTCCCTGGGCAAGCCGGAGGCTTGCAGGACTTTTTACACGCCGGAGGCGTGCACCACCTTAATCCATCCAGCGTCCGAGCGCCTTCTCAAGGACGTCGGTGCCCTTGACGCGGTAACTTTCGCCGAGCTCAACGGTGGCGTGCTTTCCGGCGCTGTTTGGGAAATGGAGGAAGACGGGGACCTTGCCGGGATTGGCGGTGATAGCTTCGCGGATGTCGGAGAGGTCGCGTTCGGAGCTTACCTCCGTCTTCTCAAGAAAATCAGTGAAGCCGCTCCGGCAAGCAAAGGTGCGGAAGGTTCGGGAATCTCCGTTGTTGTTCCCACGATAATTCCGCCTCCATTGATTGACGTCGCTTCAGCCGTGAGCTGAAGCGTTCCCGCTACATTGCTGATTCTTGCCCAAGCAAACTGATCGCCGAAAGGTTCAGGCTGTGCGAGCGGATTCGGAACGTGAAAGCCGATGTAGATCGACCCTCCAAGAGGCACATCAAACATGGTCCCAATCCCGTAAGGAGGATCATGGAGGTGCGAGCCGAACATGTTGCTCGCCAAAAAATCGTGAGAGCCGGAATAGGCGGCGGTGAATTCATCACCGGCCGACAGGATGAAGGCTCTGAAGCCGATGGCCAAGGTCACGCTCCCCACGCTGAAAGAATTCCCATCCACGACATTCAGTGTCAGATAGTCCGAAGGATTTCCGGCCGCTACATGAACGTGACTCAGGTGATAGTAATCGGGATCCAATGATCCGCCATCAAACGGCCCGAAAAGCTGGTTGCGTCCTGCGACGACCACCGCTTGGGCGGAGCCGAGGAACATCCCGAGGCCCAGAATAGCAAAAGATATCGACTTGATCACGGTAGCATCTTGAAACTCCTTCAAACTAGCTTCCAACTATCTCTTTAGTCGAGCCATTTCAACTTGAGCCGCGCCCTCGGCCGGGATTCGGCTTTGCTTCGATAAACAGCGAGCCGGAGCACTCGCATCTTCCGAACTTAGTCCAGCCAACGGCCCAGTGCCTTTTCCAGAACATCGGTGCGCTTCACGCGGTAGCTTTCGCCGAGCTCGACGGTCGCGCGCTTTCCGGCGCTGTTCTGGAAGTGGAGGAAGACGGGGACCTTGCCGGGATTGGCGGTGATGGCTTCGCGGATATCGGCGAGGTCGCGTTCGGAATGGCGGGCGGTCCAGAGGGTGAGTTCGACGGCACCCTTGGTGGCGGAACTGCCGCGGGGTTTCAGCTCGCTGAGTTCGTAGCCGGTGAGACGGCGGGATTCAGTGCGGTCGTCGACTTGGATCGCGGCCTTGAACTTGATGACTTTGCCGGGAACGAGAGTCCCGGCATCGCGGGCGGGGACGAACGACTCGCCCCACATCACGACTTCGGCAGAGCCGGTGAAGTCCTCGACGACCATGACGCCGAAGGGCTTGCCGCTCTTGGTCACCTTGCTTTCGAGGGTGCGGATCATGCCCGCGAAGGGGAAGCGGTCGCGCGGATTGGCGACGTCGATTTCATCGAGCAGGCCGAGCTTCATGTACTTGTCCGAGTCCAGGACGCCGCGGAATTTATCGAGCGGATGGCCGGTGACGTAGAAGCCGAGGAGTTCCTTTTCCTGCGCGAGGCGTTCGTCCTTGGTCCACTCTTCCACTGCTACGGCGGTCGCCGTATTTACCGGCGCGGAAGCGGCGAAGTCCATGGTATCGAAGAGCGAGACCTGGCCGGCGGCGCGGTCTTTCTGCGCGGACGACGCGCTGGCGACAACCTGCTCCAGGCGGTGGAACATCTGGGCGCGGCTTTCGCCGGTCCAATCGAGGGCCCCGGCTTTCACGAGGTTTTCGAGGATGCGCTTGTTGACGGCTTTTGAATCGAGACGGTTCGAGAAGTCTTCCAAGGAGGTGAAGGGACCTCTCGCCTCGCGCTCGGCGATGGCTTGCGCCATCGCGCCTTCGCCGACGTTCTTGATGGCGGCGAGGCCATAGCGGACGGCAAAGGAACCAGAGGCCATTTGCTCCGGGGCAAAGCGGAGCTTCGATTTGTTCAGGTCCGGTGGCAGGATCTCGATGCCCATGCGGTGGCACTCCGCGACGAAGACGCCGATCTTGTCGGTGTTGTTGATTTCGTTCGAGAGCAGGCCAGCCAGGAACTCGACCGGGAAATTCGCCTTCAGGTAGGCGGTCCAGTAGGAGATGTGGCCGTAGCAGGCGGAGTGCGATTTGTTGAAGCCGTAACCGGCGAACATCTCGATCTTCTCGAAGATCGCGTTCGCGAGTTTTTCGTTGATGTTGTTCACCCGGGCCGCGCCCTCGACGAACTTCGAGCGCTCCTCCGCCATCTTCTTCGGGTCCTTCTTACCCATGGCGCGGCGAAGAAGGTCGGCACCGCCGAGGGTGTAGCCCGCGAGCACCTTGGCAGCGTTCTGCACCTGCTCCTGATAGATCATCACCCCGTAGGTGTTTCCGCAGACTTGCTCCAGCAGCGGGTGCTCGTAGAAGGGCTTCTTGCGGCCCTTCTTCACCTCGATCATCTGGTCGATGAACTGCATGGCGCCCGGGCGGTAGAGCGCGAGAAGGTCGATGATGTCATCGATCTTCTCGATCTGGTACTTCCGGCAGGTTTCGACCATGCCACCGGATTCCAGCTGGAACACGCCCATCGTCTCGCCGCGGTTCAGGATGTCGAAGGTCTTCTTGTCATCGAGCGGGACCTTATCGATCTCGAAGTCCGGCGTGTGCCGCCGGATGTGCTCCACAGCATCCTGGATGACGGTAAGGTTCTTCAGGCCGAGGAAGTCCATCTTCAGCAGGCCGACCTCGGTGATGGCACCCATGTCGTACTGGGTCACGACTTCGCCTTCGTTGCCGCGGGTCAGGGGCACGTGCTCATCGAGCGAGCGGTCACCGATCACCACGCCGGCGGCGTGGATGCCGACGTTTCGCGTGAGGCCCTCCAGCTTCAGCGCGTAGTCCCAGAGCTCCTGGTAGGTGGAGGAGCTATCGATGAGTTCCTTCAGCTCCGGCTTCGAATCGAACTCACCCTTCAGCGTCACGCCGGGCTTCGCCTCGATCATCTTCGCGATGCGGTCCGCCTCGCCATAGCTGACGCCCATCACGCGGGCGACGTCGCGCAGCACGCTCTTCGCGCCGAGGGTGCCGTAGGTGATGATGTGGGAAACACTACGTTCGCCGTACTTGTGGCGCACATAGTCGATGACCTCCGGGCGGCGGCTCTGGCAGAAGTCGATATCGACGTCGGGCGGGCTGACGCGCTCGGGATTCAGGAAGCGCTCGAAGAGCAGGCCGAACTGGAGCGGGCAGATATTGGTGATGCCCATCACGTAGGCCACCAGCGAACCGGCGGCCGAACCACGGCCCGGGCCGACGGGGATATCGTGATCCCGCGCCCACTGGATGAAGTCCGCGGTGATGAGGAAGTAGGAAGCGAAGCCGAGCTGGTTGATGATGTTCACCTCGTACTTCAGGCGCTCCTGGATGTCCGGCTGGGCGGCCTTTTCCTCGCCGTAGCGTTTCACCAGACCTTCCTGGCAAACGCGCATCAGGTACTCCTCGCGCGGCGAGCCGTCGGGCGTGCCGAATTGCGGGTATTTCTCGGAGCTGGTGGAGTCCAGCTTGAGCGACACATTGCAGCGCTCCGCGATTTCCAAGGTAGCATCGCAGGCGCCGGGGATCTCCGCGAAGAGTTCGCGCATTTCCTGAGCGGACTTGAAATACACCTCCGGGGTGTAGCGCATGCGATTTTCGTCAATGATCAGGCGGCCGGTGCCGATGCAGATCATGACATCGTGCGCCTCGTGGTCGCTCTTGTTGAGGAAATGGACGTCGTTCGCGGCGACCGGTTTCAGGCCGAATTCCTTCGCGAGCTTGAGCAGACCGGGGGTGATCTTACGCTGGGGTTCGAGGCCGTGGTCGTGGACTTCGACGTAGACATTTTCCTTCCCGTAGATGTCCACGAGTTCGGCCATCGTTTCGCGGGCCTTCGCTTCGTCGCCCGCGAGCAGCCATTCATTGACCGGGCCGGAAATGCAGCCGGTGAGGCAGATGATGCCTTTCGCAAATTTGCGCAGGGCGGTGCGGTCCACGCGCGGCTTGCCGTGGTAGAGGCCCTCGAGGTGGCCGAGGGAGACGAGCTTCTGGAGATTGCTCCAGCCCTCGTCGGTCTCGGCGAGCAAGGTCATGTGGCAGGCGCGCTTGCGGCCGGGGATGTCCTTCTTGTCCTCCAGATTTCCGGGGGCGAGGTAGATCTCGCAACCGAAGATCGGCTTCACGCCGGCCTTTTTGCAGGACAGGTAGAACTCGATGGCGCCGAAGAGGTTCCCGTGATCGGTCATGGCCACCGCGGGCATGCCGAATTCCTTGGCTTTGGCGGCGACCTCCTTTGTCCGGGCCATGCCGTCGAGCAGCGAATATTCGGTGTGCAGGTGGAGGTGGACGAAGGAATCTGACATCGGGACGGCGGAGCGTGGCGCAGGGAAAGGAACTCGGCAAGCGAGCGGTGGGGCAGAGACGCCTAACGATTTGGAAAACCTTGGAAATAAGCGGAAAATCCCCGTCGAGCCGGGAGACCGCTCGGATTCACAATCTTTGCATTTTCAGGGGCCCGCGCTCTGGTAGATCGACAGGCGATGGTTGACCCTGCCGAACGCTTCATCGCTGCCGCTACTGCCCCGCTCGCCGGGAACGCGGAGCTTCATATCGCGGCACGAAATGAACTGGTCGAGTCGATCGGGAGTGCGGAAGACGGCGCGAGAGACCCGCTCGATCAAGCAACGGAGAGGCTGGAGAACGCGGACCGAAGTTCGACGGGCAAATGGTATAAAATCGGGCTCTACCTGATCCTGGGGGTGCTTTCCGTCGCAGCGATCGCAAGTGCCGTCCGATCCTTGATCGACTTTCGCCTGGGCTCCCACCTTATGCTGGGCATCGGCTATGGCCGAATCGATGAAGCCCATTTCCTTGCCAGCCTGAGCTCTCATCTCAAGCCGCAGGAGCGGATGATCCTACTGGGCGACATGACCAAGAGCCGGAGATCCGATCGCATCAAAGGGTTGTGGGATAGTGAGCCGGAGAATCCCGCCTATTTCGCCGATTACGTCTCCGCCTACTCTTCAGATCACGGAGTGCTCCCGCGGGATCTTCTTAGCACGGCGGACAAGTTGGATCCGGGCAATGCGTGGTTCGTCGCGCTCGCGGCTTCGGAACGCTCACAATTCTCCATGGATCCCAACGCGAGGCCAACGCTCACCCCGGGGGGCGCAAAATTGCGGGCCGTGAAGGATCAGGCGAAGCTGGATGAAGCGATCGAGCTCTTCCACCAGGCCGCCCAACTGGAGCAGTTCGATGGGTATCAGGAGGCGCTGCTCAAGCGGCGAATACCGCTGCTCCCGCCGCGGACCGATGCCGCGAGCCAATTTGCCCCTCTGACTTATCTCGCGGGATTGCCTAGTCCGATCCTGCGCTTCAGGCATCTGGTGGACGCGATTCAAATCAAGGCGAACCAGCTCGCAAAATCAGGCGACAAGGAAGGCTTCCGACGACTGCTGGCGGACTGGGATAAATTCACCGCGACCTATGCTTCCGCATTCACCGGCAATCTGGTGGACGGACTGGTGAGGCAGGTCGTCATAAGAGTGCCGCTCAAAGCCCTGAGCGAAGCAGCGGTGGATCTCGGCATGCCGGAAGACGCGAAGCGGCTGAAGGATCTGGACGACCGGTTCCAAGCGAGGAAAACCGCGATGGGCTCACGGGTGGACCCGAATAGTGAGATCGGTCTTCACTCCAGCTTGCTCGCGGGCCTCAGCCTGCCTGCGGTATCGGAGCAGACGCTGAAGGCCCTGCCGATCCCGCCGGAAGATCTTACGCCCGGAAGAATGGCCGATCATGCAATCGCGGGACGGATCATGTCCCTGGTGGCATGGCTGATCCTGGGTCTGCTACTGCTTGCCACGGGCTTTTACCGGTTCCGTAGCAGCCTCCTCATCCGCCGGCTTTCCGCGCGCATGATGCTTTTGCTCCGGCCAGTAGATTGGGCATGGATCATCGGGTTCGGGATCCTGTTACCGCTGACCTACTATCAGATCATTCTCCGGCTGACTCCCCTTGGCGCGCGGGAGTGGAGCTTGAAGGCCAGCAACTTCATCGTGCCTGCCGGGCAATTTAGCGCCATGCTGTGGACGATGGTCCTGCTCCCGATCCTGATCGCGCGCCGGCGGCTCGGTCTTCGCGCAGGAGCAGCCGGGCTCTCTTCCAACGCGGGATGGTGGGAATGGTTTGGCATCGGGATGGGGGCGGCGGCCATCCCGGTGTTCGGAATGGCATTCGACGAATCCGGAGGCGAAAAGACGATGTTGCTGGTCGCGGGAGTGACGCTCGGAACGATGCAACTCTGCTGCCTCGCGATCGGGCTGAGGGCGCTCTTTGCCCGCCGCGCCACGCTGCTGCGCCGCGCCACGCTCTCGCGGGTGCTGATGCCAGCTTACGCGGTCGGCATGCTCTCGATGGCGGTCCTGATGCCGCTCTACCACGCTGAGGAGAAACACTGGATCGCGCGGGACACCCTCATGACCTACAGCGCCGCTGCCCCCGCCTTTACCCGCTACGATTACGAGGTGACGCAGCAGTTGCAGCGGGAGACTCTGGAGATCGTGGGGGAAAAGCGATGAGCGATTCCATCGAACGATTCATCGCCGCCGCCGTGCGTCCGCTGGAGGACAATGCGGAGATGCAGGTGATGGCGGGGGAGGAACTGAGGCGTACGATCGATGACGCTGGAGGAGCGGAACCGCACGCTCTAGAGGCCGCGTGCCAACGGCTTGAGGAGGCAGACAGGAATCCCCGGTGGACCAGTTGGAGAATATGGTTCCCCTCGATGGCCGCGCTGGTTTTCGTGATCGTGGGGATCATCTCCCTGCGATTCTGGCTGGACTACCGACAGCACATCGGGCTGATCAATACAATCGGTGGAGGTAGCTCTACCTTCGCTGTCGGCAAGGGAGATCCCGACGGTTTTATCCTGAAGGGAAAGACTCAGGAGGAAAAATTGCTGCTGTTCGGCGATCGCTCTCGTGGCGCGAGATCCCTTTGCTTGAAGGCTCTCTGGGAGAGCCAGCCCGACAACGTCTCGTACTATATCGACTACGCGGCGGCCCACATCAGAGAGGATGGTGATCTGCCGGATGGCTTTCTTGAAACCGGCGAGCGGCTCGATCCTGACAATGCCTGGTTCGCCGCTATCGCCGCTTCGGTCTCGGCCAATCAAGCCGTCTTCGAGAACCCCAGGTCCGAACAAGAGAAAGAGAACAAGGTGCCGAGGAGCTTCACGGTGAAGGACCCGGCGAAACTGGAAGAAGCGATGGCACTCTTCTCCAAGGCGGCCGCGATGCCGCGCTTTGAAAGCTATCAGCACGATCTTAGCGCCGCACGCTTTCGGCTGCTGCCACAACGCCGTGACTCCCTGGATCAATTTTCTTCCGTGACCTATGCCGCGAGTCTCGGGAGCGCATCGATGCATCTGATGCACCTCCACAAGGCCACTTACGCCACCTGCGACACGATCGTGAGATCGAAGGATCGTCCGACACTGAAACAACTCGCGGCGGATTGGGAGCGCTTCGTTCTGATCTACGCGCGCTCGAGGGATGCGTCACTGATTGACCCGCTCCTGAAACTGGCGATCACGAAAGCGGTTTATACGCCGATCCGGCGGGCTGCCAAGGCCTTGGAAATGGAGGAGGAAGCGAGTCGCTCGAAGCGGATTCTCGACCGTCTTGCAGACCGCAGGGACCGGGCAAGGGAAAGGAGCGAGAATCAACCGGATTGGAAAAACCGCGCCGGCATGCTCGCTTCCTTGACCCTTCCGACCGTGTCGAAGCAATCGGCAAACGCCCGCGAGGTTACTGACGCGGACTTGAAACCGGGTCGACTCGCCGAGCACGAGTTCATGGCGAAGGCGCTTTTCGCGGGCGCTTCGATCACGATGGCGGTGCTCGTACTGATCGTGGCCTTGTATCGCTTCCGCGGCACGTGGACCCAGCAGCTGGTTTCGAGCCGCATGGTGTTGCTGTTAAAACCGATCGATTGGGCTTGGGTAATCGGGATCGGCGCGGGGCTGCCGCTTCTGCTCTATCATGTGTTCACCCGCTTGCCTTGGCTTGGCGGCCGGGATTACAGCATCTACGCCACGAAATTTGTTAGTTCCTGCGCTCCTTTTGCTTTCCTCATCTGGCTGCTGATCATTCTGCCTATCGTGGTGGCGCGCTGGCGCTTGGGGAAGGCGGCTGGATTTATCGGCGCGCAATGGCGCCATTCTTGGATTGGCTGGACGATGGCCGGCTTGCTCGCGGTTCTTCTTCCTTTCAGTGCCGTGATGATGCTTCCGGACTACAATTCCACGGCGGTCAATATCACCGGGATCGTGGTCCTACAGCTGGCGCAACTATGGTTCCTGGTGATGTGGCTGCGTGGGCTCTTCAGCAAGCCTCGTCACTTAGTCAAACGCATCGCGCTTTCGAGGACAGTGTTGCCCGCTTATGCGGCATCGCTGCTTCTATGTTCCCTCTCGGTGCTCTTCTGCCACTTCCAGGAAACGCAGTGGATCCGGAAGGAGCATCTTGTGGAAGTCAGCGCCGATGAACCTGCGATGTCGCGGTTTGAGTATCACGTCACGCAAGTCCTGCGCGGGGAGCTGCTGGAGATCCTGGATGAGGTGAGGTGAGAGCGGGCGTCAAGGGAGGCCGTTGGCGGGGTGGGAGGTGTCGGCAAGGTATTCCGCTGCCCGAGGCAACCCGCTTCGGGGTTGATGGGTTCTTCGGTCTTTTCCCAAGGGAGGCACTCCTTCGTCGTGCCACCCTTGGGCTTTAGGAGGGAACGGCGTTGCCGTTCTTTGATTGCCCGTGGCTCCGGGCTCTCTTCCGAAGTCTCTTTCGAACTTATTCCAAAGCCCCTTTGGAACTCGCGGTCATGACCATTTCAAAAATGTTCCGGGCTCGCCGGGTGCCGTGTGGCCTGCGAGGTTCGCCGGGCGATGAAGCTTCTTGGGATCCATCACGTGGCGATCATTTCCTCCGACTATGCACGCTCGAAGGCGTTCTATGTGGAGGTGCTGGGATTGAAGGTGATCAGGGAGACGTATCGGGAGGCGCGGGATTCGTACAAGCTGGATCTGGAATTGGCGGATGGGACGCAGATCGAATTGTTCTCATTTCCGGCTCCGCCACCGCGGCCTTCGTATCCGGAGGCTTGCGGGTTAAGGCATCTGGCGTTTGCGACGGATGATTTGGATGGGGCGGTGGCTGCGCTGGAGAGGCAGGGGGTGGCGGTGGAGCCGGTGCGGGTGGATGAGCTGACGGGAAGGCGGTTCACGTTTTTTGCGGATCCGGATGGGTTGCCGCTGGAGTTGTACGAGGGGTAAGCGGTTTTTCGGATGTGGAGGGGGTCCATGGTGGCGGGCTGCAAGGGAGCCTTCTGCGAGGCAGGAGCCTCGCGGTCCCGGGAAGCGGTCGCGGATGCCGTGCTATAGGCATGGCTTCGACCGCGCAGAGGAGTGCGGTGGGTGTGGTGTGGCCGCAAGTAGCAGCGGCCCGGGCCGGGCCGCCCTACCTTTGCCAGCGACAGGAGTGTCGCGGCTCCTTACGCGACGCCTATCGTTTGCGGGCGCCGGCGGTGACTTCGGCGACGAGGCGGTGCAGGACCAAGCGGTGATCGAGGCCGGTGGTGACGAGGGAGCGGTCGGCGCGGAGGGCGGATTCCATGGCGCCGCGGAGGCCTTCCATGCTGAAGGCTTCGGCACCGCGCAGGGAAAGGAAGAGCGGGTAGACATTCACGCCACCGGCTTTCTTCTGAGGTAGCCAGAGGCGCTCCATTTCAGGGAGGCGATCGAGTGCGGCGGCGAAGTCCTTGTAGTTCCGGGTCGGCAGGCGTTTTTCAGCGAGGACCTTTGCCATGAAGAGATTCCGCACGGTGGGGATGATCGAGGCACGCATCAGGCCGATGGCGTTTTCGCCGCGCTCGAGCTGCTGGTCGATCAACTCCAAGGCCCGCGCGGCATTGCCGTTCTGAAGGGCATTTCCGATTTCGAACACAACGCCGGCGCGGCTGAGAGGCACCATGCGACGGACATCGTCCACGGTCACTTCACGGCGATCCGGCCCCAGATAGAGGTCGATCTTTTCCAGCTCATTGCCGATCTGGCGGGTGGCCTCGCCGGCGAGCATCACGAAAAGCTCCATGGATTCCGAACCGAATTTCAGGCCGAGCTCGCGGGCCTTTTTCTCCACGAGATCGGCGACTTCCTCCTGCCAGCCCTCGCGCGAGGTATCGATCTTGTCGAAGACCTTCACCTGCGCGTTCTTTTCGAGGAACTTCCAGAAGGCACGGCGCTTGTCGATGCCGGTCGCGCTGAGGAGGAAGACCACGCCATTGCCGAGGCCTGCTTCGAGGCAGTCTTTCAGCGACTCGATGCCGGAAAGCGTGCGCTCCGAGCGGCCGGTGACGTCATCGATGAGGAAGGTGGCATTCTTCAGCCAGACCACCTTTTCGCCGCCGAAAAAGGGCATCGTCTGAAGGGCCTCCACGACGCTGCGGCAGATCTGGAAGGCGCCTTCGGAATTGTCCGCGGTGCCATCGATCATTTCGTGGGTGAAGCCGTCGTCATTCCCGCCGGTGAGCTCGCGGTGCAGGCGCAGGGCTTCCTCTTTCACGCGACCGTCGTCGCTGCCGACGATGGCGAAGATGTTCGGCTTGGCGGCCACGCGGGAGGTTTAGGCGGCGGCGGCGGGCGGGGCAAGCCGACACCGGAAAAGAAAAAATGCCCGGCGGGAAATCCACGCCGGGCATTTGGAAACCTGGTTCCGCAAGCGGAAGGTCAGACCTTGATATTCAGGCCGTACTCGGTGGGCGAGATCAGGCCGTCATCGTTCTTGTCGAGCTTGTTGAAGGACTTGCCAAGGCTGCCATTGGTCGCGGCCACCGCATTGCGGGTGAGGGCGTATTCCTCGGGGTCGAGGAAGCCGTCGTTGTCGTCGTCAGCCAGTTCGAAAAGCGTCCACTTGGACGGCTTGGGGACGCGGAGGCCACCGGCGTAGCGGACGTAGGTCACGAGATCGATCCCGAGGGGCACCTTGATGATACCGGTCGGCGCGATTGCGTCCGTGATCAGTCCATCCGTCATGTATAGGAAGCGATACTCCGTCACCACCGGGACGTCGCTGGCTCCCACCGTGCCTTGGAACTCGGCTTCGGAGATGACTTGGTCGCCGTTGACGTCGTACTGCGTGAAGAAATTCAGGAAGACCACGGTGCGGGGCTTCTTGAAATTGAGAGGGGGCGTACCGCTGGCCATCAGGGGGGCGGAAAGTGCCACGAGGAGGGAAACAATTGTAGTTTTCATGGGTCGCCCCATGTGTTCCCGCTCATCTGTTTTTGTCAACTTTCAACCGATTCGTTTTCAATAAGAAACGATCATAACATACTATTAGGAATGGGAGAAATCCCTACCGATCAGTTATCACCGATCCGCTTGACGGGAGTCATTCAAATCCGCCCCCGAGGTGCGGCTTCTGCTTTTCCTCGCCCGCTTTTTTCCGCTCCCTCGCTTCGCGGAAGAAGCCCTGGATCAGGGACAGGCACTCCTCCCCCATGATGCCCGCGGTGACGTCGCAGCGGTGATTGAGCGGAGGATTGGATTCGAGCAAATTGATCCAGCCGCCGGCGGCCCCGCCCTTCGGGTCCGGGCAGCCGAAGACCACCCTTTCCGGGCGGCAGTGGACGATGGCGCCGGCACACATCGGGCAAGGCTCCTTCGTCACGTAGAGTGTGCATTTTTCCAGACGCCAATCCCCGAGGACATGCTGGGCGGCGGTCAGGGCGATCATTTCCGCGTGGGCGGTGGCATCCTTCAGCGTTTCCACCTGATTCCACGCGCGGGAAATGATCTTTCCCTCCTTCACGATCACGCAGCCGATCGGCACCTCCGTGGCAGCGTATGCCCTCCGGGCCTCCCGGAGTGCCTGGCCCATGAAAAAGTCGTCGCTGCCGAGATCGATGATCGGATCCACGGGGAAAGGAGGGGGGTGGCGGGACGGCATTCCAAGGGCAAATTCCCGGGTTGCCTGTCTTTCTTGGCACTTGGAAGTTTCCGGCGCGGCGTCCACCGTCCCGCCGTGATCCCGCCGACCTGCCGCGACCGAGTCATCGCCCCATCCCTGCTAGCCGCCGATTTCTCCCGAATCCGCGAGGAAGTCACCCGTGCCATCAAATCCGGTGCCGATTGGCTGCATCTGGACGTGATGGACGGGCACTTCGTGGACAATATTTCCTTCGGCCCCGCGGTGGTGCAGGCGGTGCATGAAACGAACGATATCTATCTGGATGTGCACCTGATGGTGTCGCGGCCGGATCATTTCCTGCCGCGCTTCGTGGCGGCGGGGGCGGATCTGGTCACCGTCCACGTGGAGGCCGATCACGACGTCGGCTGCACGCTACGGCGGATCCAGGAGGTGGGGTGCAAGGCGGGGCTCGCCCTGAATCCCGCGACTCCTTTTTCGGCCGCGATCCCCTACCTGAACCACGTGGATCTCTTGCTCTGCATGACCGTGGTCCCGGGCTTCGGCGGGCAACCCTTCCTGGCGGAGGTCTTGCCGAAAATCGAGGAAGCCGCCCGCTGGCGGGACGAGCACGGGCTCTCCTACCACATCCAGGTGGACGGCGGGATCGACCCCCTCACGGCGGCCCGCTGCGGCAAGGCAGGAGCCAACGTGATGGTCGCAGGGTCCTCGACCTTCCGCGCCCCGGACATGGCGATGGCCATCAAGACCATCCGGGACGCCTGATTCCGACGAAAACGCCGCCCGGCGGCGCTATATCCATGCGCACCCCATGAAACCCACGATCCTCATTGCTACCTCCACCGCTATCGCAGGATTCGTCTTGGGTTGGCTCGTGAAGCCTTCCGCGGATCCCTCCGCGAAGGGCGGCCAAGCTTCCGTGGCGGAAAACCAGGCCGGGACGCCGAGTGGCAAATCGCACGACCGCAAGGAGGCTCTCGTGCTGAAGCCCCGCGGCAGCCGGAGTGCCGTCTCGGACGTCGATACCCCGGGAGATCCGGAGGTGGTGGGGGCGCAGGTCCATTTCGAGCGGAGTTTCAAGAGCGCCATGCAACGCGGCGAAGCTGCGCGGCTGGAGCGCCTGACCGAGGCCCTGGGTCTCAGTCCCGAGCAGAAAGAGGCGATGGAGGCTCTTCTGGGCGGGCGCCGGGATGGCTTCCGGGAGCTGACGAGCCCCGGCAAGACGGCGGCCGATATGGTGGCGGACGCGGCCAATGCGGAACGCCTTTTCCAACGCGAGCTCGAGAAGATCCTGGACCCCGAGCAACTCGAGGCGTTCAAGGCGAAGATGGAACGCGAAAAGGAGAACTCCGTGCAAGCGAGCGCCTACCGCGATCTGGCAGACCTCAGCAGCCAGATCGACCTCTCTCCTGAACAACGCGAGAAGGCTTTGAGATCACTGCTCGGCACCAGCCAGGCCGCTCACGACAAGCGACCTGAAGGATGGACGGTCCTGAGCGAAACCTTCGGCATGCTCGGCGGGGCGCACGGCGATGTGCTGGACGACATGGGTGACATGCTCAACCAGCCCGAGGTGCTGAAGGATCCCCAGGCCATGTACAACTATCAGATGGATGTCCGGAAGAAGGATCTGGAGCGGAAGGTGGCACAGTTCTCCAGCATCCTGACGCCCGCCCAACTGGCGCAATATCGGGCCACGCTGAACTCCCGGGTGATGATGGCGGAGAAGGTTTCGCCGTCCACTTTCAAGAAGCGCTGACCATGCTGCGCATCAACGGCGAGACGGCCGATCCCGGCTTGATCGAAAACGCCTTCGCCCGCCTGAAGGCGGAGGCGGAGATGCTCAGCGAGGTGTCCTGCTGCGAACGTGACGGCGAATTCCGCGAGCGCGCGGAAGAGGAAGTCATCGAGGGGATCTTGCTCGCCCAAGAAGCTGAACGTCGTACGGAGGATCCTCCTGCCGATGAAGTCCGCTCCGCCTTTGAAGATACGCTGCGGCAGTGGCGGAAGCATGGTGCCTCATGGGAGCTGCTCGATGCCGAGCGTGAATCGCTGCGGGCTGAGACCGTTTCACGACTGCGGATGGAGAGCTTCACCGAAGGCCTCTGGCGGGATCTGCCGGAGCTGACGGAGGATGATTTGCGCGGCTGGTATCACGAGAACATCGGCCGCTTTCGCACGCCAGCGGCAGCGAGGGTGCTTCATCTCGTCCGTTTCCCGGAGAGTCCCGATCCGTGGGATGACTACGCTGCGATGCTGGATCTGCGCCGACGGGCGCTGGAGGGCGAGGATTTCGAAACACTGGCGAAGGAGCATACGAAGAAGAGCAACGGGGAGGTGGATCTGGGCTGGATCGATCAACAGCGCATCTTCAATCCCTTCGAAGCGATGCTCTTTTCACTCCGCGAGGGAGAGGTCGGGCCTGTGTTTTTCTACGAGCAGGCACTGCATCTGGTGAAGCCCGTGGAAGTACGGCCTGCGTCGGTGCAAATCTTCGAGGAAGTCGCCGGGAGCATCCGCGAGGAAGTCGAGCATGCACGGCGTTTGCAGGTGCTGAAGAGCCTTGCGACCAAGCTGAGGGAAGGTGCCGTGATCGAGCGCGTGTGACGGAGGCCGGGGTAACCCTCTTGGGGTAAAGCGCGACGGGAATGATTCCGGCAGCATGGTTTTCGTTAGAAACCCATGAAAGGCTTTCGCATTGCATGGCTCGCACCATGCCCCGGTATCAACCGTGGACCCGGCTTGTCCCGGCGCGAAGCACTCGCGACCGCAGGAATCGAAGGCGCGGGGATACCGCGACCTCATCCGAGCGGGCCGGGGTAATCCGGAGAACCGGAAACTTTCGTCTCCGAGCGGTCCCAAGCGCGAAGAGGCGGATCCACACACAAAAAACCACAAACCCAAAAAAACCATGTCTTGTCTATCGCTCCGCGGCTTTGCCGCAGCAGCACTGGTCCTCCTTGCGCCTGCGGCTCACGCCGCCTTCGGACTCAGCAGCACCACCGACTTCTATACGGTCGATACCGGCGCGGGTCTGGTCTTCAAGGTGCGTCGCACCGACAATGGCTCCAGCACCCAATCGCCCGGTGATATCTCCAGCCTGGTTTACAACGGCGTCCAATATCAGAACCAATCCCGGGGCTCGCAGGTCACGTCCGGCTTCGACTACCTCTACAGTGGAGTTTCGGCCGTTTCCGTCAGCGCCGCGGTGGTGAACACGGATTACATCAAGGTCACCGTCCAGGCAGGCAACCTGACCCACTACTACATGGCGCGAAATGGCTATGCCCACATTTACATGGGAACCTATTTCACGACCGAGCCGGATATCCACGGCCTGGTCCGCTACATCGTGCGGATCCCCGCAAGCGTCTTGCCAAACGGCCCCACGCCGTCCGACATCCGGAACAATACCGGCGCGATCGAATCCGGCGACATCTTCGCCCTGGCCAACGGCGAGACACGCTCGAAGCACTACTCGAACCAGCGGCTCAAGGACTGGTCCTACATCGGGGCGACCGGCACCAATGTCGGTGTCTGGATGGTCCGCGATAACCACGAGGGCGGCTCCGGCGGGCCTTTCTACCGCTCGCTGCTCAACCAATGCGGCTCGGACCAAGAGATCACCTACATCGTGAACTACGGCGAGGCCCAGACCGAAGCCTACCGCATGAACATCCTCAATACCTACACGCTGGTCTTCAACAGCGGCGGTGCTCCGGGTTCGCCCGATGTCTCGTGGCTCGGAAACATGGGGCTTTCCGGCTACCTCAATGCCGCAGGACGCGGCCGGGTGACGGGCGTGGGGATCAACGGGCGGGATACGAACTACACCTACACCGTCGGCTTCGCCAACACCACGGCGCAGTACTTCACCACCGCTGCCGCCAGCAACGGCTACTTCAATATGACCGGCATGCGCCCCGGCACCTACACGATGACGATCTACAAGAACGAACTCGCCGTGTGGACCGGCAGCGCAACGGCTACCGCGGGTGGAACGCAGGTGCTCAACACGATCACCATCTCGGGGGATCCGAGCAGCGTCAGCCCACTGTGGCGCATCGGCAATTGGGATGGTTCTCCAGCGGAATTCCGCAATGGCGACAAGGTGACGACGATGCATCCCTCCGATCCGCGGATCAGCAGTTGGAACCCCGGCACGTACACCATCGGCAGCAGCTCGCCGACGGCCTTTCCCTGCTATCAGTGGAAGGACGTGAACGGCAGCCAGAGCGTGAGTTTCAACCTCACCTCCGGCCAAGTGCTCGCACGCACCGTCCGTGTCGGACTGACCTGCGCCTACTCGGGCGCCCGGCCGAAGCTGACCGTGAACTCGTGGACTTCCTCGAATCCGTCCCCGTCCAGCCAGCCCTCGACGCGGACGCTCACCGTCGGCACCTATCGCGGGAACAACGTGACCTACACCTTCAGCGTTCCGGCAAGCGCCTTCGTCACCGGCACAAATACGATGACCATCGTACCGATCAGTGGCACCGCCGGCACCGCCTACCTTAGCCCGGGCTACAGCATCGACTGCGTGGATATTTACTGAAGCTGAGCTTCGCATCCGGTAGCCGCTCCCCAGGGGCGGCTGCCATTTCCCGCCCAGGTGGATGAGATTTGGCAATGCGCGAGCTAGAGATCCAACTTTTCGGGGTCCAGCGCGACATGCTTCACGAGCAGGCGCTTCCAGGTGTAGGTGATGTGGATGGTGCCGTCCTTCGCCTGGATGATCGCGGGGTAGGAATATTCGCCGGGCTGGTCTTCCAGAACATGAACTTCCTTCCATTCCTTGCCGTCAGACGAGATGCCGACGACGAGCGGTGAACGGCCTTTCGTCACGGGATTGTAAACGAGCGCATGCCGGCCATCGGCGAGAGTGATCGCATCGATGCCGGAGTTCGGATTCGGAAGGCTCGTGGCTTCCATTTTCGACCAGCTCTTTCCGTGGTCGTTGGACCATAGGGTGGAGATGCTGCCTTCGCGGGTGCGGCAGAGTGCCTGGAGCTTGCCTTGGGGATGGATGAGAATCGCCGGCTGGATGGCGTGGAATTCGTTTCCGTCATTGAGCGGACCAGTCTTTTCCCAGGTCTTTCCGAGATCGCGGGTCATGCTGAAATGCACGAACCATCGATCGCGCGCCGGTTCATCGCTGGTGGGGCAGAGAAGGGTTCCGTCGGCGAGTTCGACGGGTTTGTTCTTCACTGGTCCACAGATGCCATCGGGAAGCTGGATTGGCTCGCTCCATGTGACGCCGCCATCCGCGGAGGTACTGAGCTGCGTCTGCCAGGTGCGGATCTCGGCACCGGTCTTGTAGAAGAGCAGGAGCGGACCGGTCTTCGGCTGGAAGAGCACGGGATTCCAACAGGGAACCTCCTTGCCATTGGCGTCCTCTCCTTTCGCGACTTCGACCGGCTTTCCCCATGCCCTCCCCTCGTGACGCGAGATCCAAATACCGACATCGGGATTGCCCTCCTTCGTGCCGCCGAACCATGCGGCGACGAGGCCGTCTTTCCCCTCAACAATCGTCGAGGCGTGGCATTGGGGCGTGGGCTTGCCGTTCTCCGCAAAGATGAACCCTGACGAGAGGACCGGAGAAGCCATCGCGGCATGAGCCATGGCGAGAAGCGGGATGAGGCATTTCATTTCCACGGAACGAGGACATAGCCCTAGCTCCCGCGAGACGAGGCGTCAGCCTCATTTCGTCTCATAGGCGTGGTCCGCCTTCACATCCTCGCCCGCCCAGATGCGCTTCTGAGTCCACGGTACTGCCGGTGCGGTCCAGAAAGGATCATCCGCCGGAAGCCCCAGGTGCTGAAGGCCGGCGAGGCACAGATAGAGGCTGCCGGTGGAGATGTAGCCTTCGCGGATCGAGGGCTGGTGCCCGACCGCTCCGACCTGAAGCCAGCCCTGCTTATCGAAGGTGCCCGGTGCCGCCATGGTGCGGCGGATCACCGCGGTAAGCGCGCCACGCACGGCGGCAGGGGGCGATTCTTCCGGCAGCTCTTTCCGCCATGCCATCATCGCGAGATGCTGGAAAGCCCCGAAACGATAGGCACTGGACCTGCCGATCACCGGATAGGTTCCTTCGGGGGAAACGAGCCGCTCTTGCACCGCGGCATATCGCTTCGCCCGAGCGAGAACCCGGGGCCAGCGGTTCCCGAGATCGTGCTTCTTGTCCCGACAAACTTCCAGGACCGCAAGCATCGCCGGTTGGATCACGAAGCTATTGTAGTAGTCCGCATGGAACTCGGGGCCGTCGCCATAGATGCCGTCGCCGAGGTACCACTCCTCGTGCTTCTCAAGCGCGCGCTGGATGGGAGCGATCTCGCACTCACCGGTGAGGCTCCAGATCGCCGCCTCCACGAGCGCGGAGAAGAGCAGCCAGTTGCTTTCGTAGGGCTTGATCGCACGCGTCTCCTTCAGGGCGGCGATGACGTTCGCTTTCTCCGCATCCTTCAGCGGCGTCCAGAGCTGCTCCGGTGCTTGCAGCAGCGCTTGGGAGAGAAAGGCGGCATCGACCAAGGGCTGGCCACCTTTCGAGAAATTCATGCGGTCCGGCGACTGCGGATCGGTCGCCATTACCAAGGCCTTGCGCGAAAGGGTGATGTATCGAGCGCGGAGATTGCCCTCGGGCGTGCTATCGGGGCCAAGCGCCAGCCATGGGGAAATGCCGGCCATGGTGCGGCCGAAGGCTTCGAGATGCGTGGAGTCGGCGCGGTCCTTTTCCCCCGAACCCAGTGGAAGCTCCTTCTTCAATTTGCCCTCCGCGAGGGACTCGATCACCGGTTTCGCGATCCGGTCGAGTGTCTTTACGGTGAACTCCCGGTCTTCCCTGCCGGTTTGTGCCGAAAGGGGCAGGACCGAAGCGACGAACAGGCAAATCGCGACTCGCATGCGGCGAGCTTGACCCGCGCACGTGACTTTGTCCCGCGAAAGTGGACTTCCCTTTTTGTCCGCGCACGGCCTGACCGGTCAGCCCTGCGATCCGAGCCAGGCCTTGAAGGTGGCCTCATCGGCGGGAAGCTGCTGGGCCACTTTCTGACGATCGGCGAGGATGGCAAGGCGCTCCGGAATTTCGACGACGTTCTTTCCGATCTCCTGCTCCATCACATCGAGGAACTTCGACGGATGCGCGGTTTCGAGAGTGATGGTTGCATTCCCCGGATTCGCCGCGCGCCACTTTCGGGCGGCGAGCCAACCGACGGCACCGTGGGGATCAATCTCGTAGTTGTAGAGAGACTTCACCTCCCGGACCGCGGCGCGGGTCTGGTCGTCGGTGAAGGACATGCCCTCGATCCTGCCGCGCATGGCTTCCCAGGAATTTCCGAAGAGCGCCTGCATGCGGGCGAAGTTCGAAGGGGCGCCGACGTCCATCGCGTTCGAGATGGTCGCGGTGCTCGGGCGTGGCTGGTAGTTCCCGCTCTTCAGGTAGGCGGGCACCACGTCATTCGCATTCGTGGCAGCGAGGAATTTCTTCACCGGCAGACCGAGCTGCACGGCGAGCAGACCGGCGGTGAGATTTCCGAAGTTCCCGGAAGGCACGACGAACACGGGCTCGATTCCTTCCGGAAGCTGGCGGGCACTATGGATATAGTAGAAGCTCTGCGGGACGAGACGCGAGAGATTGATCGAATTCGCCGAGGTCAGGTTCAGGCGCTCGGACATCTCGCGATCGAGGAAAGCGGATTTCACCAGACGCTGGCAGTCGTCGAAGGTGCCATCGATCTCCAGCGCGGTGATATTGTCGCCAAGCGTGGTGAGCTGCTTCTCCTGGAGGCCGGAGACCTTGCCCTTCGGATAAAGGATGATCACCCGAGTGCCCGGCACGCGATGGAAGGCGGAGGCAACGGCACCGCCGGTATCTCCGGAAGTGGCGACGAGCACGGTCAGCTCGCGGTTGTCGCCGCGCACCAGCCAAGCCATCAGGCGGGCCATGAAGCGGGCACCGAAATCCTTGAAGGCCAGCGTCGGGCCATGGAAAAGCTCCAGGATGTGATCGCCGGGGGCAAGCGTGACCAGCGGCGCATCGAAGGCCAAGGTTCCCTCGACGATCTCCTTCAAGGCCGCGGCAGGCACGTCCTCATGGAAGAACGCGTGCGCCACCGCGTAGCCGATCTCCTCAAAGGAAAGTTCCCGGAAGATCGCCCAGAATTCAGGGCCGAGCACGGGCAGGGTGTCCGGCATGTAGAGGCCATTGTCCGGCGGAAGGGAACGCAGGATCGCTTCCTTCAGATCGACCCGGTGGGCGGGATTGTTGGTGGAGTGGTAGCGCATTTCCTACGAAGGCCCGCGTGGCCCGCCACAGTCTCCAAACGGGCCGGGAAGCGAGTCGATGACAAAGTACTTCATCCTCTCCGTGCCAAGTGCACAGGCCGGAGCCGTCCACACTTGACATCAACGAGCTGTGTCGAATTCTCCGCGGCATGATCTCCCCCCCGAGGTTTCTCCGCTATCTCCTCTGTGCCGCGCTGATCCAGACGTCCGCGGCTGCCCCCTTCCCTGCCCCGAAATCCGCTCCGCGGCTCAAGGGAGAACAGACACTCACGGTTTCCAGCATTCCGAAGACGCAGCGCCTTGAGGGTGGCACTGCCATCGGGAGCGCCATTTCCATCTCCGGCGATTGGCTCGCCGTGCAGCAGCAGTCCTTCCTCGCCACGCCGGTGATCCACCTCTTTCAGCGGCAGTCCAAGCCGCTGTGGAATCGCAAGCCTTGGAAATGGCGGGCCGCTATCCCTTCGGGATATGGCGACATCCACCTCCACGCCGGGCAGTTGATCTCGACCACCCCGTACGGCGTTGCCCTCCAGGTGCATGCGCTGGTTGACGGCGAATGGTCCAAAATCCAAGAGCTCCCCTCGGTGGGCTACTATGGTTTGAGGTTCGTGGGCCGGGACGGGAAGCTGGCTTTGGGAGATTTCTCTTTCAGCTCTTACCCCCGCCCGATTCACGCCTTGGACCATGATCCCCAAAGCGGTACTTGGAGCCTTCAGGAGGTGATCGCTCCCGAGAAGGGCACGCGACCATGGAGGGTCTCCGATCGGCGCGGCGATCGGATCATCGCAACTCGCCCCGCATCGGGCAGTGCCGCCACGATTTTCGAGAAGGGCCCGGCGGGGTGGGCTCCGCAGGCAAGCTTGCCACAACCTCCAGGCCACGATGATGGCCTTCCCATCTCCATTTCCCCTTACTATGAGGCCACATTCGCCAATGACGGGTCCATCGTGGTGCTGGCAAATCATACCGACTTCCTCGGCAATCCGACCCACAACACACTCCTGCGGTATCAGCTTGGTTCCGGCGGAGAGGGCTGGCAACCGAGCGAAGAAAGGGAAGTGGATTGGCAACACGCCCGGATTGCCGCGATCGACGATCTTTTCGCCTTGTACGGAGGACGCACGGGCGGGGTGGGGAGTCCTGTGATCGAAAAAATGGCCTTGTTCGACGAGGAAGACCGGGACCTCGCGGCACCCAAGCACAAGGTCGCCCATTTGTCTTGGTCCGGAGATCATTGCGTCACATCGGATTGTGCGACCGATTCTCTCGGGAACCTAGCGGGAACCGGTGTCCGTATTTATCGGATGATTCCTCCAAAGGCGGCCCGCACGCGGCGCTGATCTTCGGGGCGAAGAACCCGCGCGGAATTTCTCGAACTTCAGCTTCCGAGCCACGACACGTGGCGACGTTCCGGCGTCGCTAGGGCCAAGTGGACACTTCAATCTTCCCGGTTCCGCCGTGCTGCTTGCATCGGGCGACCTCGGCGCGGCCCACCTCCTCCGTGACGGGCTTCGAGTCCACGTACATGGCGCTCGGAACGGGTGCGGGAACCAATACGCCGCCAGCCGGAACCAGCATCGATCCGGATTCGGTGCCAACGGACTGGCGGAAAAAATAGCATCTCCCCGCGACCACGTTGATCGGGAAGCTGGAAATCCCTGCTGCCGCAGAAGGATCGTGCTGGATATGAACCACATGACGCCCTTTCGAAACGGGAACCACCATGAAGGTGCCCGCACGATTCGCACCATGGGGCTTCCCGTCGATTCTCAACACGGTCGGCACCTTCCCGGTGGTGAGCGAGACACCCGGCTTCCGATACGCCACCACCAGCCCCTGGCCCTTCGGAGGTGTAAGACTCCGACCCATGGCCAGCTCGGCGCTCGTCGGTTCCGGATAGGAGACGGAAAAGCAGGAGGCGAGCATCGCGCATGCGCCGATCGTTAGAAGCCGGAGAAGTAACCGGGCGTGTCTCATGAAATTACTCTGCTCCTTTCTCCTCCACCACATGCACGCCGTGGGGATTGATGCGGGAGACGTAAACCTGATTTCCCAGCGGGATCGCGGAGAAGACCTTCGAGATCGCATCACCCACTTTCTTTGCCGTTTCCTCGCCTTCGCAGAGGGCGAAGACGCTGGGACCGGCACCGGAGATCGAGAAGCCGAGGGCACCGGCAGCCAATGCGGCACGCTTGGCCTTATAGAATTCCGGGATGAGCTTCTGGCGGCGCGGCTCGGCGATCACATCGTGAATCGAGCGCGAGATGAGGCCGTAGTCTTCCTGAATGATGCCGCAGAGCAGGCCGCCGAGATTGCCGATCTGCTGGGTGGCATTCACGAGCGGAATATCCTTCGGCAGGATTTCACGGGCAACTTTGGTCAGCACCTCGATGTCCGGGTGGACGACGGCAGCCCAGAGATTCTTTGGCGCGGGAAGCTGGGCGACGTCGAGTTCGTCGTTCGAGCGGATGAAAACGATGCCGCCGAGCAGGCAGGGGCCGACATTGTCCGCGTGCCATGCGCCATCGGCAGAGGCTTCTCCGGCCATGGCGAAAGGCAGGAGTTGCTGCTTGGAAAGGGGTTCGCCGATCAGGCGGTTCACGGCGTAGGCGCCAGCGACCGCGGACGCGGCGGAGGAACCGAGGCCGGAGCCGAAGGGCATCTTCTTGTGGATCTCCATCTCGATGCCGCGGTCGGTCATGCCGAGGTGACGCAGGAGATCCAAGGCGGCGACGCCGGCGGTGTTCTTCTCCGGATTTTTCGGGAGCTTGCCCTCGTCGCCGGTAATGGCGGTGATGTGAAGGCCGGGCTTTTCACAGTGGCGGACGACGATTTCATCGCCGGGGGCGTCAATCGCGAACCCGAGCACGTCGTAGCCGCAAGCGACATTGGCGACGGTGGCGGGGGCGAAGACCCGAACTTCCTGGATGGCTTCCTTCAGCATGAGCGCGGGGGGCGTAGCAGGGGACCGCGGCGCGGGCGAGCGCGAATAAGGTCAGCGAGGGAAGACGCAAGACTTTCAGACAGAAGACGAAAGACTTGAGGGGTGGCGGTGTGACGGAATTTTCCCATTCAAGTCTTCTGTCTTGCGTCTTCCGGTCTTCTGTCTTGCGCTCCCCGCATGGCAACGCCCCTCGTCGGTATCATCATGGGCAGCACGTCGGATTGGCCGACGATGGAGCACGCAGCGCGCATGCTGGAAGACTTCGGCGTGTCGTGGGAGGCGGAGGTGGTCAGCGCGCACCGCACGCCCGACAAACTTTTTTCCTACGCGACGGAAGCGCGGGGCCGCGGCCTCAAGACGATCATCGCCGGTGCGGGAGGTGCCGCCCATCTGCCGGGGATGACCGCCGCCATCACCGATCTGCCGGTGCTAGGTGTGCCGGTGGAATCCCACGCGCTCAAGGGCATGGATTCCCTGCTCTCCATCGTCCAGATGCCGGGCGGCATCCCGACCGCCACCTTTGCCATCGGCAAGGCCGGGGCGATCAATGCCGCGCTTTTCGCCGTGGCGATGCTGGCGGGCAATGATCCGGCCCTGTTGGAGAAGCTCCAAGCCTTCCGCAAAAAGCAAAACGACACCGTGAAAGCCGCCGAGCTGCCGAAGCTTGCTTGAGCGGAGCGTCCCGGAAACGGGCAAAAACCGGGACTTAGAGGTTTCTTCTTTCCGCGTGCTCCGTGTATTCCGTGGTTTCCGTGGTTTCCTTCATTGCCTCTGCCTTGATCTGATTTCGTGAATCCATCTCCAGTCATCCCGCCGGGCGCCGTGCTCGGCATCCTCGGCGGCGGCCAGCTCGGCCGCATGTTTTGCATGGAAGCCCGCCGGATGGGCTATCGCACGCTGGTCTGGACCGGCGGCTTGGAGGCCCCGGCGATCGTGGTGGCGGATGAAGCCATCGACGCGCCCTTCGATTCGGCCGAGGCTTTGGAACAATTCGTGACGAAGGCAGTGGTGGCCACGATCGAGTTCGAAAACATCCCGCGCGAGACCCTCGAAGCCGTCGCGGCGCGGATCGAGCTGCACCCATCGCCGAATGCCGTGGCCATTTGCCAGCACCGCGAGCGGGAAAAGGCCTTCCTCAAGAAAAACGGCATCCCCTGCGCGCCCTTCGCCGTGGTGGCTTCTGCCGACGAGCTTGCCGCCGCGATCGAGAAGATCGGGACGCCTGCGGTTCTGAAGACGGCTGCCTTCGGCTACGACGGCAAGGGCCAACTCAAGCTGAACGGCGGGGAGAATGCGGCCGAAGTGTGGGCTTCTTTCAGCACCGACCGCGCCGTGCTGGAGGCTTTCATTCCTTTCGAGCGCGAACTTTCCGTAATGGTTGCCCGCTCCGTCGATGGCTCGCTGGTCGCGTACGATCCCGCCGAGAACCGGCACCGACATCACATTCTGGACGTCTCGATCGTTCCGGCACGGGTCAGCGCTGCGGTGGCCGCGGAAGCGAAGATCATCGCCTGCCGGGTGGCCGAGGCACTCGACTACCATGGCATCATGGGGGTGGAGTTCTTCCACCTGCCGGATGGCTCGCTGCTGGTGAACGAGATGGCACCCCGCCCGCACAATTCCGGTCACCACACGCTGGATGCCTGTGCGACTTCCCAGTTCGAGCAGCAGGTTCGCGTGATTTGCGGCCTGCCTGCGGGCTCGCCGAAGCTGCTGTCACCCGTGGTGATGCTAAATCTGCTCGGCGACATGTGGCCGGGAGAAAGCGACCCGCCGGATTGGACGACGCTTTTTGAAGACGGATCCGCTTTCCTGCATCTCTACGGCAAGCGCCGCGCGATCGGCCGCCGGAAGATGGGGCACGCGAATTTCCTCGGGGTTGAGGTGGAGGATTGCCTGCACCGGGCTTCCGCGATCAAGACGGAGCTCCTGAACAAGGGGCGGGCGTTTTGAGGTGTGCGTCCCGCGCGGCGGGAAGACGTGGCTCTTGCGACCTTCCCAGTGAATCCGCGCGCAACCGAAGCCAAAGCAAAGGCAGGGGCGCTGGACGCACCCCCTCCTTGAAAGAGAAAAGGCCGGACAGGTGTCCGGCCTTTTGAAATTCAGAACGAGATCTTCAGAACGGGATGTCGTCGTCCTCGTCGTGGTAATCGCCCGACTCGGCGGGTGAACCACCCTGCGGAGGGCCGGACGAGGCGCGCTGCGGATTGCCGCCGCCACCACCGCCACCTTGGTAGCCGTTACCTTCGCCGCCGCGCTGCTGGTAGCTTCCACCACCACCGCCGCCGCCACCGGTGCGTTCCTTGCCGTCGGGCAGGAATTGCAGCACTTCGGCGACGACCTTCAGCTTGCTGCGCTTTTGGCCGGATTGCTTGTCTTCCCAAGTGTCCATTTGGAGGCGGCCTTCGATGAAGACGCCGCGGCCCTTGGTAAGGAATTTCTGCGCGTTCTCCGCATTCGTGCCCCATACGGTCACGTCCACGAAGGTCACTTCATCCGACCAATTGCCATTGCCATCCGAAACGCGCCGGTTCACGGCGATGCCCAGATCACCCACGGCAGTTCCCTTGGGCGTATAGCGCACCTCGGGATCACGGGTGAGATTCCCGAGGAGCAGGACTTTGTTCAAATTGGCCATGGCAGGGCGAGGCTAGGAAAAACCGGGGAGAGATGGCAAGCGGGAAGCCGTTCTCTTGAACAGCTTCCGCATCCGATCAAGCGACGCGCTGGAAGTGCTGCAGGTGAACGCTGGTGTTCAGCTTCAGACGGGACTGGATGCGATCGATGGCTTCCGGCTCGGCCTTGAAGAAGTAGTTCACGTAGTGGCCGTTTTCGAGGTGGCGGGAGTTGTAGGCGAACTTCTTGCGGCCGAGCTGCTGGACCTCCTCCAGCTTCGCGCCTTCCGCTTCGATTTCCTTGCTCACGGCGGTGACGAGTTCTTCGACGCTGCCTTCGATCGACTTGGTGTTGAGGACGATCAGTCCTTCGTATTTCCTGCTCATCTGATGGGACCTTTGTTAGGGTGTTCCGTTGCTGCTATTGTAAAAATTTGCCGCGGGCGCCAAGCCTTGGGAGAGCGCAAGCTGCACAGCCGCCACCGCCCTTGCAAGCGTGTTTTCAAGCAGTTCCCGCTCTTCTTCGCGGAAATTCCCGAGCACGTGGCCGGTCATATTTCCCGGTTCCGAGGACCCGATTCCCACCTTGAGGCGCGGAAAGTTATCGCTGCCGAAATGCTCGATCAGCGACTTGATGCCATTGTGCCCCCCGGCACTGCCCTTTTCGCGGAAGCGCAGCTTGCCGAGCGGCAGGGCGACATCGTCGTAAACCACGAGGACATTCTCCGGCGTCCACTTGTGGAAAGCGATGATCTGCCGGATCGGCCGGCCGCTGAGATTCATGAAGCTCTGCGGCTTCGCCAGCATCACGCCCGAGCCGGGGAGCTTGGCGACGTGGGATTGCCACTTCGGCTTGGATTCAAAGAGAGCCCCGGCCTGCGCGGCCAAGCGATCGAGCACCATGAAGCCGACATTATGGCGCGTGCCTTCGTAGTGCCTGCCGGGATTGCCGAGGCCGACGATGAGGGGGATGGAGGATTCGGATTCCAAGGCGGGGCTTCCCAAACAAAAACCCGGGCCGCACAAGCGGACCGGGCTTTCGGGATTTGAAAAATTCAAATTCAGGCGCCCGCGGTCGCTTCCTCGGAAACGGCGGCGGCGGTCTTCGCCACATGGGCGATGACGACATCCGCGGCGTGGGTCGCGGCCACACCCTGCGGCAGCTTCACATCGCCGATGTGCAGCGTGTCGCCTTCGTTGAGACCGGTCACGTCGAACTCCAGAACTTCCGGAAGGTCGGCGGCGGAGCAACGCACTTCAAGCGTGTGGCTCAGCTGCTCCAGCATGCCACCGGCCTTCACGCCGACAGGCTCGCCGGTGAGGTGGACGGGGATGTGGGCGGTGATTTCCGTCTTCTCGTCGATGGCGAGGAAATCCACGTGCAGCGCCTTGCCGCTCAGGGCGTCGTGCTGGACGGCTTGGAGGAAGGCGAGCTGATTCGCACCGCCAAGATCGAGGTTGATGAGAATGTTTTCCGAGGTGGCGTGAGCCAGCAACTCGCCGAAGGCCTTTGCATCGACCTTCAGATTCTTGTTTTCCGAACCGCGTCCGTAGATCACGGAAGGGACCCAGCCCTCGCGGCGCATTTGCTTGAGGACTCCGGAACCGGTGCGTTGGCGCGGTTCGGCTTTGAGGACGTGCTTCTTGGCCATGACGAAAAGGGCGTGAGGATTCGAGTGTCGGCCAAGGAGTTTCCGCGGCCGGGGGCGGGGTCTTTAGCGGGCGGTTCCCGGTTTGTCAAAATTTTGTTCGCATCCGGGATCAGACCTCGAACAGCGAGGTGACCGACTGGCCGCCGTGAATCCGGCGAATCGCCTCGCCCAGCAAGGGCGCGATGCCCACGGCCCGGACCTTTTCTCCGGTGGCCTGGGGCACGGAATCCGTGGTGATGATTTCCTCGATCACGGAATTTTTGATGCGATCGCGGCCCAAATCGCCCAGCACGGCGTGGGAAACTCCGGCAAAAACGCGCTTTGCCCCGTGCTTGCCGAGGATTTCCGCGGCGGCGGTCAGCGTGCCGGCGGTTTCGGTCATGTCGTCCACCAGGATGACGTCGCGGCCTTCCACGTCACCAATGACGTTCATGGCCTCGACACGGGTCGCGCTGATGCGATGCTTTGCAACGATCGCGAGGTCCGCGCCGAGGGCGTCCGCGTAGGAGCGGGCCATTTTCACCCCGCCGACATCCGGAGAGACCACCGTGATGTTCGAAGGGTCGGGATGGCGCTCGCGGAGGTAGTGGATCAGAGCGGGTTTGGCGTAGAGATGATCGACCGGGATATCGAAGAAACCTTGGATCTGCGGGGCGTGGAGATCCATGGTCAGGACCCGGCTGACGCCCGCGGAGGTGAGAAGATTCGCCACCAATTTTGCGGTGATCGGGACGCGCGGCTGGTCCTTCCGATCCTGGCGGGCGTAGCCGAAAAAGGGCATCACGGCGGTGATCCGGCCGGCGCTGGCACGGCGGGCAGCGTCCACCATGATCAGCAACTCCATGATATTGTGGTTCGTCGGCGGGCAGCTCGGCTGGACGATGAAGACATCGTCCCCGCGGATGTTTTCGTTGATTTTGACGAAGGTTTCACCGTCGGGAAAGGCGGTGACGTGGACATCGGCAAGCGGAGCGCCAAGAGTTTCGGCGATGCGCTCGGCGAGCGCGCGGTGGGCGGTACCACTGATGAGTTTCATGAAATACGGGGCAACGGGCGGCGGGGCGGGATTGTTGACAGTCCCGGCCGGATCGGCAACCCTGCATCCCGACGAAAGATGGAAAGCCCGAACCCGCAAGCATCTTCCGAGGCCGGAACCCGCGGCATCCCGTCGTGGATCGGTCCCGCGATCTGCGGGGTGATCGTGGCCGTCTTTTATTTCGTGGTGCCCGGCTTCGGCAATGGCGGCCACCGCTCACCGCTCTCCTGGCTGCGCACCACCTGGAATAGCGAAACCGACTACGAGCACGGCTATCTGGTTCCGGTGATCATGATCGGGCTGATCGCCTGGCAGTGGAAGAACCTGCGGAAGCTTGGGTCCGTGGGATCCGTCAACACCTGGGGTCTGCCAGTACTGATTCTCGGAGCTGCATTTTTCGTGGCCGGTCACCGCTGCGGCCAAGCCCGTCTATCCGTCGGCGGCCTGCCGATGATCCTGTGGGGCTCCGCGCTCTATCTGTGGGGTTGGCAGGTAGCGCGGCTGCTGTTCTTCCCGCTGTTTTTCCTCTGGCTCTCGATTCCGGTGCCGGAATTCCAACAGGCCACGACCCGGCTCCAGATCATCGCGACGAAGCTGGCCCAGTGGGGATCCGAGCTCTTTGGCGTCAAAACGGTGGTGCAGGGAACCCAGATCTTTTCCGCTGGCGACCGATGGGCTCCTCTGAAGATCGATGAAGGCTGCGGCGGCATCCGCTCGCTGATGGCGTTGATCATGATCTCCTCCGTCTGGGCCTACATCGCCAAAGTACAGCTTTGGAAAAAAGCCCTGCTCTGCCTCGCCGCATTTCCGCTCGCGATCCTCGGCAACATGATGCGGCTGACCTCGATCTTCGTGATTGCGGAATACGGCAACCCGGAGTTTGCCGCCAATACCTGGCACGACTGGTCGGGCCTCGTGATTTTCTATCCCATCTCGCTCGTCCTGCTCATGGTGGTGCACTCCGCCCTCGAACAAGGACTGCCATGGCGTCGTCCGCGGAAGAAGCAGGTCCGCCATGTCGTCGGGCAGAAAGCCGAAGCTAACTAGGAACAGGCGATGGAACGACGTTCAATGGTTCTTGCGGCGGTTCTCGGGATTGCACTCTCGGCGATCTTCTTCCTGCCGCCCTTCCGCCTCACGGAATCGGCCATGTCGATGGAGATGCCCAAGAAGCTCGGGCCATGGACGACGCATCTGCGTGAACCTTCGAAAGAAGAGCGCGAGTCCCTGGCTGCCGACACCAAGTTCTCGAAGGCAACGTGCGTCAAAGTCCGACCGGGAAGCTGGGACTTCATGACCGGCCAATCCGAGGTGGATGCCGTGGCCGACATCTCGATCGTGTTGTCGGGCCATGACCTCGCGAACTCGATCCACCGCCCCGAACGATGCATGCCGGCCCAGGGACATGACATCTACCAATCGGACCGGTCCGTGCTGGAAGTTCCGGGAGAACGCCCGATTCCCGTGCGCCGGTTGCTTTCGCGGAGGAAGCAGCAGATCGAGAACTCCAAGGATGTGATCGTTCACGACGCGCTGACCATCTACTTTTTCGTCGGCCACCAAGTCGTCACCGACGACCACTCGAAGCGGACGAAGATCGACATGAAGGACCGCTTGCAGAAAGGCGAAGCGCAGAGCTGGGCCTACGTCACGGTCACGATGTTGTTCAAGGGTGATACCAAATCCCCCGCACAAGTGGAGGAGGGAGGACTTCCCGATCTGGACAAGGCGGACAAGATGGCCCGGGAACTCCTCGGCGATCTCGTCGCGAGAAACGTGGACTGGAAGCAGATCGTGAACTGAGCCGCGATCAGCGGGGAGGAATCGGGGTGACCTTCGCTCCTTGGAGGAACTCGATCGTTTCGTCGAGGCCCTTGATCAAGTCCGCCTCTTCCTTTCCGCGCACCCATAATTCGGTCATGGTGGCGGCTTCGCGCAGAAGCTCACGGGCGCGAAGGAAAGCGCCCAAAGCCTCGCTGGCGCGGCGTTCGCGGTCGGAGGCGTCGTGCTCGTCCGGCCTGGTCCATGCCCGGTACCAGCGGGAATGGAGATGCCATGCGTAGTAGTAGCGGGCGCGGAAGTTGCCTTCCATCCCGCCCTCCAAGGCGATCGCGCGCTCGAACTCCCGTTCCGCCTCCGCGTTTCTCCCGAGGGTTGAAAGGACGTTCGCGCGGTTGACGGCCCATTCCGGGTCGAAGGGATTGAGCTCGACGGCCTGCGCATAGAGGTCCGCCGCTTCCGACAGCCACTCGACACGCTCGGATTCCTCGAGGTTCTTGCGCTGGGAGATAGCGCGGGCGAGACGGGCGGAACTGCCTGCCAATTCGGAGCCGGGCCAGATCTCCATGGCCTTGTGGACGTGATCCATGGCAAGGCCCGGAGCCACTGAAGCGAGGTGTTCCTTCCCGAAGAACACCGGCCAAAGATCGCGGTAAACCATGCTGCCTTTCACACCGGCAAAGCCGAGCACGGCGACAAGTCCCAAGGCCAGAGCGCATGCCACGACTCCGGACAAGGAGGGTCGCAGGCCGGAATCGATCGTGTCCCGTGGCTGCTTGCGAGGCAGCGCGCAACCCATCGCCAACCCGAGGTAGAGGGCACCGGGCAAGGTGTGGGTCACAAAGCTGAAATTCGAGTGGACCAAGGTGCCCGCCATCGCGGCCAAGCCACCGCAGGCCATCGCGTCGGTCGCTTTCCGGGCCAGCCCCCCTTCCCCGCTCATCACTCCGGCCAATCCGCAAAGACCGGTCACCAAAACGGCGAGCCCCACGAGCAAAGCGCCGATCCACCCGTAGTCGGTCGCGACCTGAAGCAATTCATTGTGAACGAAGTCATCGTTCTGCGCGATCATGCCGCTCTCGGACGGCTTCCACGCCGCGTATTTCTCCCAGCCAAAGGCGCGGCTACCGCCGCCGGTCCAAGGATGGTTCGCCGTCACATCCACCGCGAGGCCGATGGAGTGAAGCCGCGATTTGTTGTCGGCGAAGCGCTCCAGCGAGGAGTCCTGAATGCCGCGGCGTTCCTGGAAATGCTTCAACACCGGCACCGCCAGCGCCGCCATGACGATGGGCATGGCCACCGCGACGATTCCGAGCGTCTTGCGGTGGCGGGTCTTATCCCGCCAAGCCACGAGGGCTGCCAAGGCGACCAGCACCACTGCTGCCGCGGACAGGGAGACCATGCCGCCGCGCGATTGGGAGATCGCCACACAGGCAACGTTTGCCAAAACCCCCGCTGCTTGCAGACAGCGCTCCAAGATGCGATCGCGTGCGAAAATGAGACGGGCCGCCAGAAAGGCCGCCGAAACCAGGGAGAAGTCCGCGAGGTGATTGTAGTGACCGAAGAGACCGGACGGGGAGAGTCCGGGGCGGCTGGCGAAGGGCCATGCAAAGGATTGCTCCCGGGCCTGGCAGAGTCCGATCCCGAAATTCGCGAAGCCCAGCAAGGCGAGCGCAGCGATGGCGATGCGGATGGCTCCGCCCTCGGCCCGGGCGAACAGGCCCCACAGGCCCGCCGAGAGCATGCCGACCACCAGCAGGGCGTCCGAGCGGGCAAACTCCTTCACCGGGCTGCCCCAGCAGCGCCAGAGGATCCAAGCGCTGGCACAGGCCAAGGCGCTGACGGCAAACCAAGTGCCCGCGCCGCGCCGCCGCGACTGCCAAGCCTCCGGAATCATCGCCAGGACCGCCGCCGCCAACGCGAGAAACGCGGGTCCCCACGTGTAGTCCAAAGTCTGGCCTCCAAGGGAGACCGCCAATGCCATGGCTATGGCGAAGCAAATGCCGGAGATCGCTTGCATCAACACCCCGCCAATTTCCGCCTCAGTTTGCCCCGCGTCCCAGCAGGACGGCCGGGATCGTCCGGAGCAGGATTTTGATATCCAGCCAGAGCGACCAATTGTCGATGTAGCGCAGGTCCATCTCCACCCATTGCTCGAAGCTGGTGATCTTGTTCCGTCCACCCGCTTGCCATTCGCAGGTGATGCCCGGCTTCACGCTCAAGCGGCGGCGATGCTCGGATTTCTCAAAGGCATCCACCTCATAGAGAGGAAGCGGGCGCGGCCCGACGAGGCTCATGTGGCCGCGCAGGACATTCAGAAGCTGGGGAAGTTCGTCGATGCTGGTTCTGCGCAGGAAGGCACCGAAGGCGAACACGCGGGGATCGCGGTCGAGCTTGAAGACAGGGCCGTCCATGTGGTTGCCATGCTCTTCCTTGGTCTTGGCAAGGAGAGCTTCGGCATCCGGCACCATCGTCCGGAATTTCCACATGCGGAAAGGCTTCCCGTAGCGCCCGGCGCGCCGCTGCCGGAAGAAGACCGGGCCCTTGCTCGAAAGGCGGATCCCGATGATCGCGAGGATCCATACCGGTGAAGTGACGAGAATGGCCAAGAACGCACCCACCCGGTCCAAGACCGCCTTCATGGCGAGCTCCCACGAGAGTTCCGGGGTGGAACGCAGCACGAGCATCGGCTGACGGCCGACGAGGTCGAAAGTGGGGCGGGCGATCTGGGTGCGGATGAAGGAGGCGACGATCCACGCCTCGACTCCTTGAAGTTCGCAGGCTTCCACGCCTTCGGCCACCTTGCCGAACTCGGTATCCCGGGCGGCGAAAATCACCCGCTCCACGGATTTCTCCTTTAGCAGGGAGTAAAGTTCATCGACCGGACGCTGAGCCAAATCGAAGCGCGCCACGATTTTCCAGAGCCCCTGCATTTCCGCATCCACGCCATCGAGGAATGCATCGATTTCATCATCCGAGCCGGCGATGATAATCCGCTCCTTCGCGTAGTCCTTCAGCTCCTGCTGACGAAGGTAGGAATGAAGCAGGCGGTCCCGCGTGAAGAGAACGAGCAGCGTGAGCAGTCCACCGACACCGAGGATCAGACGGCTGGCACCGGAAAGCTGGGCGAAGACGACCATCATCCCGATGGCCAAGGCCATGAACAGCAGGGCCTTGAAAAGCTGGCTGAAAGCCTGCAGCGCGGTCTTGGTCCGGGGACGGGTGTAGAATTGGAAGAACTCGAGCGCCAGCGGCGTGAAGGGCACCACGATGTAGAGCACCCAGCTCATCTGGGAGAGGCTCATCTCCCCATCGTTTCCGCCCGCGATGACCTCGCGGATGGGACTGCGGAACCAAGACGCCGCCCAGAATGCCACCCACACCAAACCTGCATCCAGCAACTGGAGCAATTGGATCGAGAACGCTTCTTTGCGGCCAACGGGCATGAATGAAATTTATTCGGCGGGGCTTTGATAGAAGAGGATCGTCAAGCCTCTGGCAAGCCCAAGCAGGGAACAATACCGCCCCTTTTCTGGGATTTACGCAGTATCACGGCGGCCCAAGCGGCCATCCCGTGCATCCCGCACGGCGCAACGCCAGGTCCGGAATCGGGATGGCGACCAGCCGTCGTGGATCAGGGTGGCGATGCCATGAAGGAAAGCAATGGCACCGGCTTTCAAAGGCGAGCCTTCCTGAAGCATGAGCCAGACCGTGTTCCGGACCTCGTAGTAGAATTTCCAATCCTCGAGGCCGGTTTCGAACCAGAACTCCTTTCCGCCGATATTCCAGCGACGGAGGTTTTTCGCGGACGGATGATCGAGGATCGAGTCGCGGACGGCTTCGAAGCGGAAGCCGGCGGCGGCGAGACGGCGGGGGTATTCCTCGTCCTCGCCGCGGATGAAGAGTTCGCCGAGGACCGGGCCGGCCTTTTCCCATGCCTCGCGCGGGACGAGGGCACCGGTCCATGAGGCGCGGCTTTCGGCGTGATCGCCGCCCGGCCATTCGTCCGGGTGGCGGATGGTGCGCCAGGTACCGGAGGCATCGCGGACCGGGAGGGGCCACGAGTAGTGTCCGCCGACGGGGTCGATCTGGAGGCTATGTCGCACAAGTCGCGGATTCGGGCGGTTTTTCAAAAGGGCCGCCAAGGCGCCCTCTTGAGGCCACGAGTCGTCATCGAGAATCCAGACGGCATCGGCATCGAGGGAAAACGCGTGGTCCATGGCGACGCGCACCCCTCCGGCATTGCCGAGGTTGTCGCCGGTATCGAGGACGGTGAGGCGATCCCAGTTCAGGGCTCGCAGGGCCTCCGGGGTGCCGTCGGTGGAGGCATTGTCACCGACCACGACCAGGTCGGGCTGCCGGGTCTGTGCTTGGAGGCGGCGGACGCACTCCAAGGTGGTCGCGCGCCGGTTGTAGCACGCGAAGACGGCGGCGATGCGGGGCAGTGTCAACAGCGATGATCTCCGCACGTTGGCCGCCTTCTTTCAAGTGCGAGGGTTTGATGCGGGTTGGGATTCTCCTCATAGCCAAGTCTGTCGCTAGTTTCGATCCAGCCTGTAGGAAACGACGCCCTCCGCGATAGACGGACGGACCCTCAGGGGCTGGCAAGGTTTGGTTTTGATTGGAGTTTATATCGGTGCGCGGTTGTGAATTGCGCGGGTTCTCGGAAAATTCCTGCGTTGAGCAGGCGATTCCCGTCTATAAAGGCATCAAGCAAAAAAGTCGCTAAATTGAATCAGAAAATCGGCTTATTGCCGAACTGGGACGAACCGCCGCGAACTGAGACGAACTGAGCTGGTGGTTTTCGACAATGGAAGGTGAGCGGATCAATCGGTCTTAAGAAAACACGTGCTACAAGCTTCATGCGTTAATCGCACGAAAGTATGCCTAACCACGATTCAAGACCCCAATGGATCGATGCGAAGGAGGCAAAGCGCCTTTTCTGCATCGGGAGAACTACATTGTACACTCTAGCGGTTTCCGGTAAGCTAGGGAGCTCAATTCTCCGGGAGCGAGGCCGGAGACGCGGAAAACGTCTCTTCTCATACGACTCACTAAAGATGCGCCGCATTGGGAAGCACGTCGGAGCGCGGCTGTCCCTCTCGCGCCCACATTGCCACCAAATATGGTGCAATCGTGGTCTTTCAAATGGCCGATTTGTAAGAGACGGGCGTTCTGGCAGCATCGTTGACGCGGAGGTAATCAAGCAATGAAACCAGTAACTGACGAAGACTCTCCGACCGCTGTGGCCCCCATCCTTCCTGGCCTTGCCCCGGTGTTCGACTCGCTGGCGCGGGAAGGCGGTCTGCTCGTGGGATTGGCCCCTCATCCCTCCATCCTGATCGGAGCCATGGTGGCATCGGCGATTGCCGGCAACGCGATCCGGGTTGACCTGCCTTTGCAATCTCGTGCACGGACCAATCCGCATGTGATGTTTGAAGGCGAAGGCCGGGGTGCCGCAATCAAGCTTCTCCGAATCATGATGTCTCCACTGGAGGAGTTCATCACCCAGATCCTAGACTGCGTCGCCATCCACCCATCAAACAGGCGTGCATTGCAACGTGAACTGCTTCGTTCTCAGGAAGGTTTCGTAAAATTGGAGCAGCGATCGGCCCTCCTTAAAGAGGCCGGTAAAGACGGTAGGGTCATCGATGCCGAAAAGGAACTCAGGGAGTTTGCCTCAAGCTTGGGCCTCCGCTATGCGACGCCGGCAGCGCTGCGTCGGCATGCGGCCGCGCTACGCCTTTTCCTTCGGCAGATGATCGTCACTTCCCCACTGGAACTTGCCGATCTCAACGCATGGTCAGAGTCTTCACTCGACGGGCATGTACTGGAGCTGCTGGTGGAACCGGGGCAGACGGAACGGATGCTAGGTTTACCTCCCAAGCACCTCGCTCACTTCGCCCGGTTCAGGTTGGATTCATGCTCGATCCGAGGGATCGTTTCTTATCAGGGCAAGATTGGCAATCACCCGCGCCTCTCCACGCTCTGGTTTGCGGATTCAACCGAGGTTGCTGCGTTGTTCGGTAATCCCTTCTTTCGCCAGCATCATCTTGCCGATCCTTTTGTTGTCGTGAATGTGACAAAAGTTTCGGGTGAGGAGTGCGACATCCTGGAATTCTTCAATCGTTGGCGTGGATTCATCGTGACGTTGTTCCACCTCCGCATTCACGAAAAACAGGTCAAGCTGACTCCCAGCCCCGACGCTTGGCGCCTTCTCGATTCCTGGCTTCATGACAACGTGCGCGAAGCCGAATGGTTTGGCGAGAAAGTGGCTCTTCCTTCCCTGGTCATGGTTGCGGCCATCAATGCTTGTGCCCGGCACGAAGACATTGAGGCGCGGAGCAGCGTGCCAATCACCGTTGATGATGTGAAGGTGTCCGTGACCTTGCTCGGCCCGGATCTTCAGGTGACGGCCCAACGCCACACAGGATGTGGCTCACCCGTGGCGAAACGATTTCCGACTCGCGATCTTGAAGAGATACTGGCAAAGCTGACGGCGAAGGGTCCGCTTTCTCGACGTGCCTTGATTCGCTCGTTGCATCAGATCACAGCGGAAGAACTTAACACCCTCCTCCAAGCAGGCATCGAACAGGGACTCATTATTCGATGCGCCGGGAAGCTCGCTGCTGCGGGCTCCACCTCGTGTCAGCGTGTCAGCGCTTGAAAAAGCCATGAAAGATTCGAAAGCACCTTTTCATGGCCTCATCCCTTTTGTCGGTCCCACCCTGATTGCTCGGTGGCCTCAGATGGTCCCCGCGCAATTCCGCCGGCGCTGGCAGGCGGACCGCCGGTCGTTTACCTTCGACTGGGTGATCCCCGCGGAGTTCGACGAGCAACCCATCGAGGTGGTGCTCCGGAACAATGCCGCGGTTTTTGAGTTACTGGGAGGAGAAATTGAGATCGGGGATGGCCTCGAGGTGGTTAGTTCCCGCGCAGGGTCCGCCGTGGCTGTGAGCCTGGGACGTTTCAATGTAACGCCGGTGACGACCTGTTATGCCGACGTACACATCCAGGTCCACATCATGGGAACATTGCCCCTCCGTGAACTCATTCTTTCCAGCCCGGTTTACTCTCAGCTCTTGGAAAGGCTCAAAGGAACTCTTCCCGGTATCTTCGATCTCGCAGGTGAGCCACTGTATGAACGGAAAGTCAGGACGGACCCAGGGGAAATCATGGTCGTTCGCTACACTCCAGTCCCGATGTTCCTTCGCTTCCTCGCATCTGTACCCCGAGTGTTCAAAAGGCCTGAAAGGAGAAAAACGCCCCAAGCCCCCAAGCGGGAATAACTGGCCAGCCTCCGCGCCACAATCCGCAGCAAGTATTTTCGTGACTCCCTCAGCCTACCCCGATTTCGGCTTTTGGCGGCCGGAGGTCCTTGACCCAATCGGGGCGCGGCCCAGTTTACCACTCCCGATTGAACTCCTCGTCTTCCTTGGTCCATGAGCCAGTCGTCGCTCGGCAATAGACAACGAGAGCAAGGGCGGCGATTAGCCAGAAGATTGCGAGCCCTAGGGTGACCGATAAGCGCCATGTATCAGGGACAAGCCATGGCGCGCCAAAGGAGCCTGGCACCAGCAGGGCCCCACCGAGGATCTTCGCGCGCGCGGACATGCAGAAGGTGTAGACCAAAGGTCAGGCTCGATCAATCCACGGATTTCTTGCCTTGCCATGTGCAGCGCCCGTCTGGCGGACGAAGCAACCCTGTTGCATAAGAAGACTTCCCCATTTCCCGGCTTGAATCCCTACCTCGGTTACAGATTCTGATAACGCATGCTCGCGAATCCGCCCCAAACTTCCCAGGTTCCAAAGTCCAAATCAGCAAAGGATCGACGACTGCTCGTCGTCGGTGCGGGTTTTTCAGGAGCCGTGGCCGCGCGCTTTCTTGCCGAAAATGGCGGTTATTCCGTGCTTGTGATCGATTCCCGCGAGCACGTCGCGGGAAACTGTCACACTTTCCGCGATGAGAAGTCGGACGTCATGATCCATCGATATGGCCCTCATATTTTTCACACCGACAATGAGAAGGTTTGGAGCTACGTGCAGCGCTTTGCCGAGTTCGGGCCCTTCGTAAATCGCGTCAAGGCGTCCATCTCCCAAGGGATCTTCTCGCTGCCGATCAACCTGCACACGATCAACCAATTCTTCGGCCGGAAGTTCTCGCCTAACGAAGCCAGGGATTTCATTGGCAAACAAGCCGACCAATCCATAGCCGAGCCCCGCAACTTCGAGGAACAAGCGCTCAAACTCATCGGCAAGGACTTATACGAGGCATTTTTCTATGGCTACACGCTCAAGCAATGGGGCTGCGAACCCCGGGAGCTACCAGTCTCAGTGTTCTCGCGTCTGCCGGTTCGGTTCAACTACGACGACAACTATTTCCGCCATCGTTTTCAAGGGATTCCCTGCGACGGCTATTCAGCACTTGTTGCCGGAATCCTCGATCACGAGGGCATCGAGGTGAGACTCTCCACCAATTACGAACCAGCGATGGCATCGGAGTTTTCCCACGTGTTTTACACCGGGCCTCTCGACGGATACTTCGGGCATCGCCTCGGACGATTGTCCTACCGGACGGTCTTCTGGGATCGGGTTGAGGCCGAAGGCGATCTCCAGGGCAATGCTCTCATGAACTACCCGGGGCTGGAAGTTCCCCATACCAGAATCCACGAGCATAAGCATTTCGCCCCGTGGGAGCATCACGATTCAACCGTTGGCTTCATCGAATACAGCAAGGAGACCGAAGCCCACGACATTCCTTACTATCCCAAGCGGCTTCCCGGCGACATCGCTCTCTACAATCGATATCTCTCGTTGGCGGCGGAAGAGGACAACCTGTCTTTCCTCGGCCGTCTGGCCACTTATCGCTATCTTGACATGGATCAGGTGATCGCTGAGGCCCTGCAATTTGCAGAAGAATGGCTTTTGTCCAACCGCGGCAATTGACTCTGTTTTCAGTCGTAGAGAGAATCCCCCCGCCAAACGCAGTTGCCTCGCAAGCGTGTGGCCGCCTATGAGTTCTCAGTGCTCAGTTCCATAAACCTCCCATGAAAGAGATTGCCGTTTCGAGCCAGCGAGCGAAGCTCGTGGCCCTGCTCGCCTTGGTCGCGGGATTCTCGTTGGGCGTTGGCATCGTCTCAGCGCAGTCGGGGATGATGCCCATCATTAGGACGAACCCCGAGGGCAAGCTCGAGTTTGTGATGAGCTGGCACTCCGAAGCCGGCGCATCCTACCAGTTTGAAAGGAGCCCGGATCTAACCGCTCCATGGGAAGATTTCGGAGATCCCGAACTTGGCACCGGGCAGGCGCTGTCATTCGTTGAGACGATCGACTCTCCTGCGATGTTTTATCGCCTGAAGGAGGTCGCGGGTCCGCCAAAGGTGCGCTGGGTGGCCACGGTGGGGGATAGCATCACAGCGGAGACCTCGCAGATCGTTGCGGTCTCAGGGACGAACTACTGGCCTGGATGTTGGCCAACGCATCTAAGGACCCTGCTCAATCATCGGGTGTCCTATGCGCGAAATCCGCTCACCGGTTGCTACACCTTCGCGACCTCCGGAGCCCGGACTAGCAACTATGTTGCAGGAGGATCCCTTCGCAGCACATGGGAAGCGGCGCTCGCCAGTGACACGGACACACTCATGATGATGTTTGGGGCGAATGATATCGCGCGGGCCGATGTATCAGCCGAGGCAACCATAGCCAATATCCTTACCCTCTGGGATGAAGCAATCACGGCCGGAAAGCAGATGATCGGTCTTGAGATTCTGGGAGTTCGTGCCGATCACGGGTCCGCCTCGTTCTTCCGTCCCAAGCAGATTGCCGTGAATGCAGCCCTAAAGGCAGCAGCTGCGGAGCGCCATATGCTCTTCATCGAGTGTGCGCAAGTATTGGACGACAACGGCGACGGATTCTCGGATTCGAAATACCTCGTCGACAACGTCCACCCCGGTTTTCTCGGCGGCATGAAGCTAGCGGACTTCATTGCCTCGAAAGTACAGCCACGGCTTCACTTGGATACCACGCGCCCCATCCCGATCCAAGGTTCCCCTGCCTGGGTGACCAACAATTCCTTTCCGGACGGTCAGCTTGGTGCAAATCAAAAGGCGACCGGGTGGTCCATTCTTCCCTTCGGCAACGCAGCCGTGATTCCGACGTTGATCGAACGGAATGACGGCGTCCCCGGCTATTGGCAGCAGCTTGATATTTCCGGTATGACCGATGCCGGTTGCCTGAAGGCAAATCCCACCGATTTCATTCAGGTATATTCCGCCAATTTTGCGCCGTCGATCGCTCCAGGAGAACGGCTGGTGATGGTCGCGGAGGTGGAACTGGTCACGCCTTTCTGGAACGTGTGGGCTGAGATGAACATCGCTGGTATGAAATCCGGTGATCACTACCACAACGGCGGGATGGGAAGCCTCACCGAGAAGCCTGCACCTTACCGCGGCCTTCTGATCACCGAGGAGTGGTCCTACACCTCCGGAAGCCCTGCTCTCGCAATCCTGAAAATCTGCGGCAACGGGACTATCAAGGTCGGCCGCCTGGGCATCTTCAAGGTGCCCGGCTGAGTCTGGTGGAACGCGTCCGGTCAATCCACGACGCGGACGCCGCAACGGCGGAATCGGACGACGGTGTTCGACTCCCCCGCATTGAAGTAGAGCGAGGGGAGGACCGAGGTTGCTGTCGCTCCGAGAACCCGTAGAGGAGTGCGCAAAACGACCACTCCATCGGCGGGCACCACGTCACTGCCGAGGCGTGATCCAGCCTGTAGTTCCGTGGCCACGGCACCGCCGGAGTTCGTCTGAAGACAGAGCAGATCGAGACTGCCGGCGAGGACCTGCACCTCAACCAGCGTTTCCACAGTCTTGCTCGCCGGAGAACCGCCCGTGTTGGCCGCGAAGGAGATGAGGTTGAAGTTTCCGGTGGAGGTGCCCGGAGAGATATCGAGCTCGAACCAAGTTCCCTCCGGGGAGGAAGTCAGGCTCTTCGAATTCACCGTACTCCCCATGGGCGGATAGAGATTCCACTGAGAAGGCTCCTGCCCGGACGTTCCGGAAAATGCGACGTTGGGCGTGATCCAGTTAGCGTTTTCCCAGACATCGGTGGGGAACCCGAAGTGAGCGCTCACGGTCATGCCCAGGACACGGCCCAATTTCGCGGCGGCGTGGGAATTCGGGTGAAGGTTGTCGTTATTGATGAAGTAGGAATCGAGGCCCACGCCGTTGTTGGATCCCGGCTCGGCTTCAAGGACCGTAGTCCAATCGCAGAGGATCACCCCGTGCTGCGCGGCTGCTATGCGCAGAGCGGCATTGTATTCCGCGACGCGCGCTTGGCGGGCGGCGTTTTCACCGCCGACCGAACCCATGGGCAATACGGTCACGGCGATCGGCTCGATGCCGGCACCGCGCAACGCGGTCCAATCCGAGACCGCCTGACTTACAAAGCTCGCGGTGGAGTAAAGGCGGAATGCGTCGTTTGTTCCATAAGCCACGACGCAGGCATCCGCATTGCTGGCGATCACTTGCGCAAGATGGAGGCTGCTCACTTCGCCGGAGGCCTTTCCGCCGGTCGCGAAGCGAAGAGTGGTGCCATTCGGCTCCATTTCCCAGCGCGAGCCGCCGAAGACGCGGGCCCAGTTGGCATAGCCGACGGCCCAGAGGTTCGTCAAATCGGTACTTCCTTGAGCCGTGATCGAGTCGCCCATGAAAGCAATGCGACGGATCTCCGGCAGGTTGACCTGGAGGCGATAGAAACGCCGTGAGCCATCCATCGGCCCGGTCCAAGACATTTCGGATCCGGTTCCCGCCACCTGGCTGCCGATCGGCAGCCACCCAAACTCGTTCAATGAGGTGGAGCTTTCCAACTGGTAGCGCTGCCGCGCCAAGCTGCTCCAGCGAACGCCGCAATCGCCGTCGTCTGCCGGGCTAAACCGCAGCTCCGGAAAAACGAGCGAATCCGTCGCCTCTGCTGATCCGAGTGACGCAGACAAAAGAATGGCGAGCGCGACGAGTCCCGCGCCACCCCTCATTTTCTCCGAGGACGGCTGATTCAGACGCGGCTCGTCAGAGTTAAGGTCAACGGCGATCCGATGAGAAAAAAGGCTGACAAGGGACAACATCATGGCGGGCAGAAGGACGCTGGCTCATATCCTGTTTGCCGCGGGCTGACAAGCCATGCCTCGTGGACCTCGGCTGGAACTATGCGATGCGGCCGGAGAGGGTCCACTCACCCGACGCCCCTTTTGTTGTTACTGGACGTCCTCCGTGATCTGAAGCGGGTGATGCCGGAATCCGATTTCGTCATCCCCTTGACTTCCCGTGCAATTGTCGCCCCGATCGTTTTGATGTTAGAAGGTGATAGGAAAAGCCGGAGCACCACCCTTGCGGTCCTGCAATCACTCGATCTGAGCCGAGGTGCCATGGCTCTTTTTGTCTTTCTAAGTCACGCCGCGATTCTGACTGGGAGTATCCCGAACCTCGGCATTTTCTTCATCCTCGGAGCGGTGGCGGTGGACGTGTTCATGTTCATCTCTGGCTTCCTGATGCTGTGGAACTACGAGGAACGGGAGGCAAAGGAGCCGTGGGACAAGCCAAGCACGTGGCGACAATTCTGGGTCCGCCGCTTCCTCCGGATCGCCCCTCTCTACTGGGCGGCGTTGGCCTTGGTTTACCTGCTTCACGAGCCTCTCACCGCATGGCACCTGAAAATTGGAGAAATGTATCCGCCGCCGTGGGGAGCCGGGAGCTCGGACCCCCGGATTGACGACACCTTGAATGTGCCGAGTGTCCTCGCACACTACTCGTTCGCTTTCGGCCTGATCCCCAAGTGGGCAAGTAGCAACCAGTTGCCGGATTGGAGCATTGGCTTGGAGATGCAATTCTACCTCTGCTTCCCGTTTCTTGCGCTGGCGGTTCGCAAGCTCAAGTGGGCCATGGCGGCGCTCGCCATCACGGCCATCTGGCGAATCTCCGTCCACCAGATCAGCATCGGCCTTAACGCTCCCGGGGGGGCGTGGGGCTGGTATCCCATGCCAACCCTTCTTCCGTTGCGGCTCGGCATTTTCTTGTGTGGCATGCTGGCGGCCGCACGGCTCCGTCGAGTCGATAAAACCGCCATTGTGGCCCCAGCCTGCCTCTGCGCCCTGAGCTTGGCTCTCTGGCACAGCAAGCATCTGGCGCTGTTCGTTTTCGCCTTTCTTGGGTGGGAAATTGTTCTGCGCCTCTGGAATCGCGCGGACCTGATCGGATGGATGCTGAAGCTCGGGGTCGGGTTTCTTTCGCTCCGGGTCGTGAAGTTCGTGGCCGATTGCTCCTATGGCTTGTATCTGCTCCACTCTCCGATCCAGCTTGGCTCAATTTGGCTTCTGTCGCGCTCGAACCTACTCACCGAAATGGAACCTGCAATTCGCTTTGCGGCTCTCATTCTTGTTTCGCTACCAGCATCGTTGTTTGCAGCGTGGTCCTGCCATCGGTGGATTGAACTTCCCGGTATCCGACTAGGAAAGGCCTTGGCGGCGAGATGATCGTGTCCCGATCGGACTGCGGGGTTAACTAAATTCCCGGGAGCCTACGTCGACGCAGGTTCCGGCAACCAGCGATGCTGCCGGAGGACGCGGGTTGGTGTCGGCCCTGATTTGGACTCAGCGCAGCACGGGTCTCATCCCCCACGGGTTGGCCTGGATTACTGCGACTACCTCCCTTTTACCGGAAGGAGAAGATCCTTGTTTCCCCCATGGCAGGCGACGAGTCCGATCAAGGGCCTCGCCGATTTACGCGGTCGCGAAGAAACTCCGACAAGCCCGCGCGGAACTGAAAGAGCACGCCGCCATCCGGCCGCGCGACAGCGCCGCAATCCTGAAAACCTCTGCCACGACCTCGTGAGGTTACGAGGATATGCTTTCGAAGAGCCCGCTCGGCTCGGAATCGAGACGCGATGGGCTAACGGCGGTTGACAAGAATAACTGGCTCCTCGTGGACGGCGGGGACGCCGGCGAACTCGTCGCGGTCATTCTACACCATAACTGAAAGTGAGTGCCAGACGAGACAGCCACCAGTCGTATGCTACCTCTAGGATCTTCTCGAACGGTTACCCCAAAATGAAGGCTGGTGGACTCGATGCCGCGGCTCGCGGCGACCGCTCGGGGTAAAGTCAACCGAATCTTTATTTGCCGATTGGAGGTTGAGGAAGGCGAACGTAGACAATTTTGTTGCCAACCTGACGATTCCACTTCGGAAAAATCTTGTAAACATTTGACCTTCAAGGATGGTCCGGGCTGGCAGTATTCGAACAAACGACATCGGCCCGTAATCACCTTAGGCAAATCCTTTTTGCCTATCTGAGATTTGCTGGCAAAAATTGTTCAAGCTCCTCCGTCAAATCGACCGCCCCATTTTGAAGTTTCAGTTGGAGAGCTTGCTCGCTTTGAAGAGAGAATCCTTGGTCCAAGGCATCAAGGATTCCTGCTAGGAAAGCCAATTTCATCTCAGGGGCACTCATTCTGCCAACGGTAGGCCTTAAGTATTCTGCATATAGAGCTGCCCAATCTTTGCATTCTGGGGCTACGTCATCCCAAGCCCAAGCGGGGGCGGGAAAGATTCTTGAGTCAATCAGAGAGAATGCCCATCTAACCAGATCTCCCTTTGATTTGCAATAGGGGAAAGCGCTAAAGTCAGGAACGTCCAAGCCAAGGTTTCTGCAGGTCGCGTAGAGCAGATAACGCCCCTTACCGCTCGGCGCTCTCACCACCTTGCCCTCTTTCACAAGTTCATGAAATTTTGTTCTTCCAATGGGCGGAACGTGAAGGGATCTTATCATAGGACCACTGACAATTCGGTCGCCCGGCAGAATTCCTCCAAGATGTTTTGGCATGGAAGCATTTTAGTTATGGCGGCTGTGCTAGGCTACTTTAAAATCACCCGCGAACGCGTTCCCAGTTCTGTTCCCCCAGAACGAAGCCCGAACTAATCCCATCGATGTAAGCCATTGACTATAGGTCATTGGATGCAGCCATGGGGACGATTCCCATCTCCGCTGACTGAGGCTAAGATTCAATTCCCCACAAGTCGAAGCACCCCCTTCCAAACCCGAGCCACAATCCAGAGCACTCCGTCTGTTAGACCGTTCAGGTAGGGATCATCGAACAGAGTGAGTCCGTAGGCGCGGCGGATGGCACGGGATTCCACATGTAGACGCTCCGCTTTCAGGATGACCTCAATGTCGCGGGTTTTACCGAGGTATCGCTGCGAGATGTTGTTCCCATGGAGGCGGAACTCGGCGGCCTTCACCGACACATGCTGGAAGTTCATGCCCTTGGCATGCAGGCGGGCGTAGAACTCGCCATCCATCACGCAATGAAAGTCCTCCCGCAGGCGATGCCCTGGCTGCAGGACGGTCGCGCGACGGAAGAAGCAAGCGGTCGAGCCGATGTAGCAGTGGTGATGCACGTTCACAAAGGGCGACCAACCCGGGACCTTCACGGAGCGGAGGAAGGCGCCAGCCTCATCGATGAAATCGTAGTCGCCATAAACAATGTCCGCCGCGCTCTGCTGCGCAGCCTGCTTGATGACGGCGAGCGCTCCGGGCTTCAGTCGGTCGTCGGCATTCAGCCACATCACCCATTCGCCTTGGGCGCGCTCGAAGCCCTTGTTGATTGCATCGGACATTCCCTTGTCGGGCTCCTGGGACCAGCGGGCGTGCGGGAAGCGGGCGACAACCGCGGCGCTGTCGTCCGTGGAGCCGCCATCCAGCACCAAATGTTCGAACGTCATCCCGGTCTGCCCGGCCACGCTCTCCAAGCACTCCGCCAGGAAGCGGCCCTGGTTCAAATTGGCGGTGATGATGGTGAAATCCATGCGCAAACTACTTCCAGATGCGATGAAGCTCCGTGACAAGCCGCTTTCCACTTTCCGACCGGTCGAAATTCCCGTTTCCTCGGGCGTGCGACGCTTTGCCGCCAGTGCCGGATTCATCTTCGCCACGCTGATCCTCGCCGCGATCTCGTGGCTGCTGTGGCAATCCAGCTTCGTGGCGGCGAAGGATCTTCCCGCCGTGGACCTTCGCTATACGCCACCCGAGGTGAAGCGAACGTCCAGCGGCGTCATCGGAAAGGAAAGCGATACCGTGGTGCTGGAGGCCGCTGCGGACGTGCCGAGGCTGGAGTTTCACTGGCTCAGGCGCCCACCCGCCCGCTATGCCCACATTTCACTGGAGGTCTCTACCCAAGGTGTAATCATCGGCCGCTACCCATGGGATTCCGCGCGGATTTACCTAGCATGGAGCGATGGCGACGGGAAGATGGCGGAGGGACATCTTCCCCTATGGTCGGGCTTTGGCGATCAGGCGCGGCAAGCCAAGGACATGATTGTACCGCTCTCACGCGAAGGCACCTTGCCCCAAGTGATGATCCAGAACCGCGGTACCGCGGGTGTTTTCAAGGTCCACTCCTTTAGCGTGCAACCCGCGGAACTGAGACCCGGCTTCTCATGGACGCTGGGCTCGGTGCTGCTTTCATGGATCGGCTTGATCGGCTTTGCTCTGCGCCGATGGGTGATGCAGGACAGCGGGGCACCGTTCCGGATCGCGATCGCCGCCGCGCTGTGGGTCGGCTTCGCATGGATGTCCTGCTTTCCCGGACCGTGGATCCCTTGGAATCCGCTCGGGAAGCCCTTTACGGTGAAACATCTTGATGGCACGAGGATCATCACGCCTCAGCAGAAGCCACCTGTCGCGCCCACACCCGCCCCGGCACCCGCGCACGCTTTACCCATCCCTGAGGCACAAGCTCCACCCGTGGCTACACCGGCAGCACCTCCGGTTGCCGAGGCTCTCCCAGAGGTTCCGGCTGAACCTATCGCTACCGTGCAGGCCTACGGCGCAGTCGATCAAGCACCTCCCGCGCGGCTGGGTGGCGGGCCCCTCCGCTGGTTCCTCAATCACCTGCCCGGGCTAAAACGGCCGATCCATCTGCTGGCCTTTGCCGCCCTAACAACCCTCATCGCCTTGCTCACCGGCAGCGTCCGCGCCGTATGGCCTGCCTTTGCCTTGGGAATTCTCTCCGAATTCTCCCAATGGGCCTTCGGCTTCGGCTTCGATGGCGGTGACGTGGTCGATCTCGCTTTCGATGCCGTCGCGGTGCTGGCAGGCCTCGCAATGTGGCGGTGGCTCCAGCGCGTATTCGCGAAGAAACGCGAACCGGGGGTGGTCGCACTTCAGTCCTCGGCTTCCAACACCTGACGGATTGCGTCTTCCGGAACCCACATCTGCTTGCCCCGCCCGTCTGCGGGACAGGTCAGGACGCGGTGATCGTGACCGAGCACGAGCGAGATGCCGGCGTAGCAGCCATTACGGAAGGTGCGTGGCATCAACTCGAGCACACGCGTGCCCCTCGGCGCCCAGAGCAAGTTCGTCATGCCCGCACCGTGGATCCCGGCGATGATCCGGGCCTGGCGGAAGATCGCTACCTGCTCGCGGAAGGAGAGGCTACCCGGTTCGATGATCTCCCAACCCTCCGTGGCAAGGGTTCGCTCCAGCTCGCGGGCATTCGTAATGTCTCGGGTGGTGTCCCTGCGAGAAATGAAGATCTTGCGATGTCCTGCTCCCAGCTTCGGCGGGATGCCGAAGCTCTTCCTCAGCCAAGCCACACCCATGGGATTCACGCAGCCGCTCAAGGCCACGGGACCCGCAAAATGGTAATTCTCGATGAGGAGGTGATCTTCCCTTGCTTCGCGGATGCGGTCGGCCAAGCCCAGCAGCTTCAGGCTCTCCAAAGCAAAGGCCGGAAGGCCCGGCGACACAAGGATGCCGGTGTCCTCCGGAAAGGAGGGCAGGTGGAGCAGTCGTGTGAGGCCGTCGGTAATCCAGTGATAGTAGTTGTTCCCGCGGGTCCAGCGGGAGACGAGCGAGGTCCAGTTTCCTCCCAGCTCGGTCTCCGGGTGGCTTCCGGTGATACGCCAGACAGGATCACCGCTCGCCTGCGGACCATACATCGCCTCGGAGCAGGCATGCCCGTAGTCATCCGTGTGGACCAAGGAAGGCCCCAACAACCGTGCGGACGCGCGGCACGACCAAAGCACCGGCCACCACCCGTAGTCCGCCTGGCGAAGGCCACAGGCAACGATCTCGGAGTTCTCCGGCACCGGCGGCAAGGTCTGCCCATCGGCGACAATCCTGCCATTCACGCTGTCTCTCCGGATTTCCTGCCATTCCTGGAAAATGCCGAAGGGCACGCCGCCTTGCTCGGGCCCCTCGCCCCGCCAACCACGCCACCGCCGCAATGCCGGGAAGGCAAGCTTCTCGACGGTGCGCTGCGGCCAACGCCGCCCCATCAGAATCTTGCCTTTAGCCCACATCGACGAACTCCCATCCTTCGCATCGTTTCTCCTCGGCGGGTGCCTTCATGCCGCTCCGGTACCACACCGAAGGCATGAGCACCTGCTGGCCGGGCTTTTTCCCGAGCCACGCGGCCCACCACGAATAGCTGCTGTTCGCGATAATGTGATGGCCGGCTTCGCTCATCAGGTACAGGTCGTGCAGCGGATCCCGCACGCCTGCCGGCAGGGCGCAAACCTCGGTATCATGCGCTGCCAGGTGCTGCGAGCACCAGGCCGGATCATCGGAGAAAAGAAAGAAGCGCGCTCCTTCCATCCGCTCGCGCAATCGTCCCATCGCGGCCCCATAGTACCCTAGGTCGCAGACATCGAAAGTGGATTTGCCAACATAATCTGTCCGGCGGATATGAACCGCCACCGCGCGCCCGTTGCGGATGCGGTCCCTCAGGCGCAGCGTGTCTTCCTGCCATCGCAGCGAGTCCATGCGGAGTTCCTCGCGCAAGAGCGGCTCGATTCCCCGGAAATAAAGGGGCGACTGGAAATAGCCGTAGAGCACGCAAGAAGCCGGTGCCTCCAGATAGCGCGGGCTGAAGCTTTGATCCGCGGCCGTCTCGCGAATGACCGGCACGCCGCGGAATTCCCAGTAGTGCTTGGCCGCGATTTTGCGCAGGGCGCGGGAGGCCAAGGTGAGCGGGCGGATGACTTCACCCCTGAGAGGCAGGCGGCGCAGGCAGGAGACGAGGGACCAGCCTTCGCGATTGAACCAACTTGCATCCATCACCAGGGGCACGCCGTGGCGCTCGGCAAGCACTCGCCCCATTGCATACTGGAACAGGTTGTTCGCTGTGCGCCCGAGCATGACGACGCGGATCATGGCAGGCTGTCGCGGGGGCTCATCAGGGCGATAAGCGAGGCGGAGTGGTAGGGGAAGAGCCGGACGAAAAGCCCCGACTCCAGCGCGATCAGCGCTTTCATGCCCGCGATGCGGAACACCAGTTCGCCAAGGATCGGCACGCGGCAGTGGTCATGGCCCCAAGCCTCGATCTTCAGGTCGCAATGGAGTTCCGCCAAATTGCGCAGGTGGGCATGATCCCAGCCTTGGAGGTGGCCTTCGTTCACGGGGCGCGGCTCGCGACGCAGGTAGAGGGGCTTGGGCAGGGCGCGAAGATTCGGCACCGCCAAAACGACGTGCTTGCGGGCGATCTTGCCGAGGGCCGCAAGGACCTCCTTGGGCCGGTCTACATGTTCGAGGACATGGAAACAGGTAACCACGTCGAAGGACTTCTCTCCGAACTGGATGACCGGGTCGTGTGGATGGACAAGTGCTACGGCTGACCCGTACGCGCTGCTGAGGGCAACGCACTCAGGATCCAAGTCCGTGCCCTGAACCTGCATTCCGGCTTCACGGGCCAAACGCAGCGTCTCACCGCGTCCGCAGCCGTAGTCTAACAGGGACAAGCCGGGAAGGTCGCCGACGTGTTTCGCCAGAAGATCGAGAGCGACACGCTTCCAGTGGGTCTCGTGGAAGTGATTGCGGTCCGAGGCTTCATCAATTGCTTTGGGAAGGTGTTGCACCGTCGTTCAGGATTGAAGCCGGGCGTAGATATCCCCGAATCTTTGATTCTCACCGGCGATTTCGTCAGCACGCGCAGCATGGGCCCTGGTCAGGACCGGCGGCAGAAGATTGGCATAAATCCACTTCTTCATGACAGGGACGAACTCATGGTCAGTTCAGGCCGACTTCTGATATTCCACCGCGACCTCATCCGCGCAGCGCCCGCGCGAGAGCCAGAGGAAGGGCCCCGACATAAGGTTGGAAATCCGGTTCTTGAGAGTCGGATTGATCCACTGGAAACCATGGATCGCGCTGATCCGGAAACCATTCCGCTCCCCGATCCGCACCAGGGTCGATTCGGAAAAATAAGCCGTGTGATCCGGGTGAACCTGCTCCGTGCCGGTGAAAAGCAACCAGAAGAAGCGCTTTGCGGAAAAGGCACTTGGGACCGTCACGATTAGCGTGCCATCAGGCTTGAGTAATTTTGCGGCGGATTGGAAAAACAGCCCCGGATTGTCCATGTGCTCCACCACGTCCCCCGCGACAATAAAATCCCACTGGCTGCCCGCAAGCGCGGCAGAATCCCCGAGGGTCTCCGCATTCTCCACGTGGAATTCCTCGCCGGGCATCAGTTCGCGGAGCTTGGCAATGCCCTCTGCATCGAGGTCCACACCGACGCAACTGGAACACACCTTGCACAATTCCGAGTGAAGGAGTTCACCGCGCTTCAAGCGATCACCGGTGAGCGGCCAGTCCGTGCATCCCACGTGAAGAACGTTCGCGCCGCGAACGCGGCCCAGGATCCAGGAATTCTTAACGACAAGGGGTAATGCGCGGGTCTTCACGGGAGAGGATTGATAGAGGGAAGCAGACGAGGTGGGTGTTCCAACCAAAAAACATCGGGGCTCAAGGGCTGCCGAGCGCGTCGCGATAAGCACGGTCGATGTGCTGGATTTTCGAGTCCCAGGTGAGTTCGGCAGCCCGGGCCAGCGCGCCGCGGGACAGCTCTTCAAGCAAGTGCGGGCTGGAGATGAAGGATTCGATCGCCTCGCGGAAGCCCTCCACGCTGCGAGCGGGATTTTCCAGCGGCACCTTGATCCCGCAGGCAGGCGTTACCGCGGTTCCCATGCCGCAAGCGTCGTGACAAATCACCGGCAAACCCATCGGCAGCGCCTCCAGGACCACGTGCGGCGTCCCTTCCTTGACCGAGCTGTGGGCGAGCACATGGGAAGACGACATCAGCGCCAGCGCACGCTCACGCGGTAACATGCCGTGCCAGCGAACCCGGCCCGCCAAGCCCAGACTTTCCGCCAGAGCCTTCCATGCCGCGGCTTCGGGGCCGTCGCCGAGAACTTCCAGTACGCAGCCGGCGCCTTGCGAACGGAGGGCCGCCACCGCCCGCAGCACCACTGGAAGCGCCTTGATTCCTTGGAAAAGCCCGCTCCAACAGATCCGCAAAGGCTCCCCGGTGCTCAGGGAACGCGGCGGCCGGGATCCGGGAGCAAAGCAACCGGTTTCGAGCATCGGCTCCGCGGTGACACCCCAGCCACGGATCATCTCACAATCTTCCCGCGAAACCGCCCAGACCTTGGTCGCGGCCCCTGCCGCCAAGGCCGGCCTACCGCCACGGCGGATCTGCAGGCGATTCACGAGATTCCGGCTTCGCCAGCGAAAGCGCTCCTTGGGACTGAAATCATCGAAGAAGGACGGCGGCACCATCGGAGCTCCCGAAACCGGTCCCCAGAAGAACGGAATGCCCATCTGCCACAGGTAACCCGGCTCGCGGAAGCCGATCACATTGAGGTGATGGACGAGATCGAAGGGTTTCTCTGCATGCAGCTTGCGAGCGAGTTCCAAGGCCTGCAACTGCCAGCGCCGATACGCCTTGTAGTAGAGGAACCACAGCCCCGGAAGGGCATGGAGATCGTGGATCTTCCGGGCCAGCCCTGCAGCTTGAAGGTGGTGGATCTCCAAACCTTCCGGCAACCCTTGCTCCGACTTGATCCGGGCGATGTCCTGACCGGTCGGCGCTTCCGCCGAGAGATCACCGCAGAGGACAGTGACATCATGATACTTCGCCAACCCGGAAGCCACGTTCCACCCCACGGCGGCTTCGCCACCGCGATACGGCGAGCAATAGTAAGCGGAAAGCAAAACCCGGCGGCGCATGCGGTCAGGACTTCTTGGATTTGGCGGCGGCGAGCCTGCGGCGCGCAGCGATGGCCATGCGATGGATCTCCAGCTCGGCAGGATCGGAAAAGCGGTGGCAGATCGGTTTGGCGGGATTGCCGCCCACGACCACGTAAGGTTCGACGTTCTTGGTGACGACCGCACCGGAAGCGACGACCGCCCCTTCGCCGATGCGCACACCGCTCAGGATGATCGCTCCGTAGCCGATCCAAACGTCATCTTCCACGACAACCTTGAGGTCCAGTCCCTTCCAGTCGTAATCCAGATCCCGGATCTGCATTGCGAGGCGGGTGGGAGTACCGACGTGCTGGAAGTGGTGGTCGTAGCGGCCGACGAAGGCCACCATGTTCGCCATAATCACATTGTGGCCGATCTCGGCATCACACTCGATTTGGCTGTAGCGGCCGATGTAGCAGTTTTCCCCAATCTTGATGGGATTGGGTGCCCACAGGACGACGCGGCGGCCAGCATGGAAACCGCGGCCAATCGAGTGCTGCCGCCAGACGACATGGACGAGGAACCAATCGCGAATGCCTTTGAGGCTACTCACAATTTTGGGAGGCAGGCGTTTCACGGGAGCAACCGAAGGAAGAAAAGACTCTGGCGACAGGGTGGATGGGATTCTCGATCAGGCACTGCGAAGAATGCTCGAGAAATCAGAAAGCCATTGTTCCGGAGAGGCGTGGCGCAGGAGCCATTCGCGACCAGCCCCCCCCAAGGAGGCACGACCGGCAGAACCAAGGGCCTCCATGCTCTCGATGTTTTCGGCAAGGCGTGCCGCATCGCCGGGAGGATGGACTAAGCCGGTGACGCCATCGGTCACGGTTTCTGTCAGGCCGCCGGAGGCAGCGGCAACCACAGGGCGGGCGAAGTCATAGGCTTCGTAAACGATCAGGCCGAGCGGCTCCCACCAAATCGATGGGGCGATGAGGGCACGGCAGCCGTGAATGAGATCGTCCTTGGGCTTGCCGGAAACGAAACCGACGCAAACGACCTTTTTCATCCGCGCCGCTGCGGAAAGGATGCGGGCTTCCTCGGGTCCGGTACCGGCAATGATCAGGCGCGGGCAGGCGTCGCCCAGCTTCTTCTCGAGGATGCGCCAAGCATCAAGCATGGTGTAGATTCCTTTCTCTGGAACGAGTCGACCGAGGAAAAGATAATGCCCGGCCATGCGGGAAACATCCGGCACCGCGCGCGGCTTCCAGCAATGACGGAGGGTGACGACCCTTTCCGCGGGAATGCCGGCGGAGATGAACTTTTCCCGCATGAACTCGGAAACGGCAATCCAGCGTTTCACCACATCCAAAGTGCCGGAGCGGATCAGGCGCGACTGATAGGTGGCGACCAGGAAGGTGCGCATGAAGGAGCGCTCCCAAGCGCGGCCGAAGACTTCCGGCCAAGGGTTGCCGCGCAAGCCACCATCGTGCACCCGGCCGTTCACCCACATGGTGCCGGAAGGACTGAAGGGCCGGAAATTGTGGATGTACTGGACGACCGGCAGGCCGAGCTTTGCCGCCTCATCGTAGAGGCCCAAGGAGCCGACAGGGATGAGATTGTGGTAAAGGAGGACATCGGGCCTGACGCCCTCCACGGCGGCGCGCAGCCGATCGCGCGAGACCGGATTGTCCCAGACGCGCTGCGCTTGGCGGAGGCGGGTGGGAGCGCCCTTGCGGGTCCATTCACTGCTTTGGAAGCGCAGGTCTTCCACGGTGAAGCCCCGACCAGAGAAACGGGAAATCTCATTCACCCATACTTCCTCGCCGCCGGACTCGAGGTACTGATTGAACACCTGCAGCACGCGCGGCATGCTCACCCCGGAGGAGGAGGGCGCGATCGGCAAGGTTTCAGCGGCGGCGGTATGCATCGGATCAATCGCCGGTGGCATCGAGAATGGTTCGCAGGGCGGCGGCCGCGCTCGGCGGGTCCATGTGATACGCGTCAGTGAAGCGGACGGCATCCGGCGCGATGGCTCCGGCAAGATCCCAGAACGGCAGGCCGGTGCGGCGCGCGAGCTCGTGGGGCACCCTGCGGTCCGGGGAATCCATCGGGACCATGGGAGGATACATGACGATGGTCATCCGCGTGCCCTTCGCGGCGAGCTTGCGCAGAATGCCGGCGAGTTCCTCCACCAACGCCTCCTCGCCGGGTGCAAGAAGCGCGCCCTCGCCGACGATCGGAGCGGGCTTGGTGCTGACCGCGAGCGGCTGCGTCGAAGCGACATCTGTACGGCCCATCTTGCGCTCCATTAGCAGGGTGTAGACGATGGCGGAAGGTCGGCCGCCGGCGCTGAGATTCGGCACGCCAATGCCGGCGTGGAACCAGTGGCTCTCCATCGTATCGGCCAGCGGAGCTTCCTTGCGGTCGATCGCCCTGAAGAGGGTGTTGCCCTCGATGACCAGCACCGGTGCCCCGGGGATGGTCCCGGCATCAATCGCACGCAGCACCTCGACGGCGCTCTCTCCATCACAGCCGAGATTGCCGACGCCTTCGAAGCCGCGGTTGCGGTCCGGCAGGCGACCGGCGATCGAGGAGCCCAACAACATCACGCGCGGTGTCCCGCGGACCCCGCTTTGAACGCGGGCGACGGAGGAGAAGAAGTTCGACTCGCTTTTGGTAGTCCGGCCGCCGGTCCAGCGCAGGACCAGCGTCTGCGCGCCGAAGCAGGCGGCAAGCGCCAAGGCGAGGCTCAGCCAATAGGAGGCTGGACTAGAACTGGAAGTAAATGAAGCCACGCGGCGCTCCGGGGTTTGTCACAAGCAGGAACAACATCAAAGCATGGATGCCGCCTTCGATCGCCGGATGGGCGAATTTTGCGGCGAGGTCGGAGCGATGTTCGCGCAGCCAGCCCCAGGCATGGTAGAGGACTACCCAAGTCCCATAGAAGAGCAAACAGAAGAAGGGCGGCCCGGAGATCGCCGGATTGCCGCTGCCGACCCCTTTGAAGAAAGCCCGGATGTGGGCGAGGTCTGGCATCAGGAAGGTCAGCCACAGTAGCGTGACAGCGTGGAAGGTGTAGAGAGTCCCGAAGAAAAAACGCAGTCGCGACGGCGGCGCATCCACCAGCTTGCCTCGGCGTCGCGAGAGGAAACGCTCCGCCGCCAGCAACAGACCGTGAAGGGTGCCCCAGAGCGCGAATTTCCACTCGGCGCCGTGCCAGAGACCGCCCAGGAACATCACCAGAAAGAGGTTCACGTAGGTCCACCCCTCCCCTTTGCGGTTTCCGCCTAGCGGGATGTAAAGATAGTCGCGTAGCCACGCGGAAAGCGACATGTGCCAGCGCCGCCAAAACTCCGTGATGCTCGAAGAGAGGTAGGGGAAATTGAAGTTCTCCGGGAAGCGATAGCCGAACAGCGCCGCAAGGCCGATGGCGATCAGCGAGTAGCCGCCGAAGTCGGCGAAGATCTGCAGGCAATAGGCATAGAGGAGCGGAACCAGCGCGAAGGGGCTGGCAGCCGATAGCTGCGAAACATTGCCGGGCTGCGAAAGAAAGGCGGTCTGCTCGGAAAGATTGTCCGCAACAAAGACCTTCAGGAAATAACCGAAGATGAGAGTGCGGATGACGTGCTGCCACGGGATGTCCGCGAAACGCTTGGCGGCGATCTGCGGCCAGAATTGCTTGGCCTTGACGATCGGTCCGGCGACCAGTTGCGGGAAGAACAGGAGATAGAAGCCGATATCTCGCACGCCTTTGGCAAAGCGTCCGCCCCGGGAAAGCATGGTGTCGCCCTCGCGGGTGACCTCGCCGCGGGCGACATCCACGATCATGCTGATGCCGTGGAAGGTATAGAACGAGATGCCGATCGGCAGGGGGATCTCCTTCAGGAACCTTACCCACCCCTCTGGAAGGAAGGGTAGCATCCCGGCGACGAAGCCGGCGTATTTGAAGACCGCGAGGAGGGCGAGGTTGAGGATGACTGCGAGTCGGGTCCAGTGCTTCACCTGCGGTTCATTCCCCGCGACGTTGTGGAGAATGATGCGGGCGGTGGCGATGCTATTTCCCACGCAGGAGACAGCCAGCAGCCCGACGAGCTGCGGATCTTCCCAGCCGTAGAAGACCACGCTGGCCGCGAGGGCGATGATCACCTGCCATGCCTTGCCGTGGCGGCCGACCGACCATGGGGCGTAGTAGAGGGCAAAGGTAACCGCCAGCAGGACGGCGAATTCCCAGGAATTGAAAAGCATGGGGAGACAAAACGAATCGCGACTCCGCAAACGGGCTCATGAACCTGCAGCAAGAGGCATCGCAGCAGCGGGCGAGTCAACAGCTTGGCCCAATTCCTGACAGACGCGCCGGGCGGAGTTTTCCAGGCCCGACGCGGTGAGGTGAATCCACGAGTCATACACGAAATACTCCTTAGTCACGAAGGTCAGAAACTTCATCCGCTCAGGGTGGTCCACGTCCAGGTCAAGGGCGGCACGCAGGGCGGCGGCGACGGATCCCATCTCGACCGCCCCGGGGCATACGTCCGGAAGGACATAGCAGGCCTGGCCTAGGGCAAAGACCTTTTTCCTGGCCATGAGAGCTTGGAAGCCGACGGAGGAATTGACGGTGGCGACGACTTCCGCCTTCTCGATCGCCTCCTCAAGCGGAGTCACCTCATCCCAAATTACATCCTGCAACTTCTCGAACTGCTCCATGATCTTCCACGGACGGGGATCCACCGGGTGAGGCCGCACGACGACCGGCAGGCCGGGAGCCACTTCGTCGCGCGCCTCGCATACCAGCCGCATCGCCGCGCTCATCCCTTGGAACAGCGGTGAATACAGCACATGCTGGGTGTCCAGTTCGACCTGGAGGACAAGCAGGATGTAGCGCGGCGGAAGCTGGCCACCGAGTTTTTCATAGGATGCGCCCGCACGGCGCTTCATCCCCCAATGAGCGAAGAGCTTCGGGCGCCAAAGCCACGGCCTCAATAGCGGATCCACGAGGAGATCGAGACCGACGCTCCACCACCAGGAAATCCCCCGGGAAGACGCCGGATGGTAAGCGGCCGGAAGAGTGTCCGTGCAGATCGAGTTCTTGGCGTAGATCTCGAGCTCTTCATACGAACAGGCCTTTATCCCTGATCTATTTTTAATATATCTATCCAATAGAGAATTACCAAAGTTGATCCCCTTTGGATCTATCTGCAACGTCCGCGCAAGATATCCATTTTCGATATGAAGGACGCGGATGGAATCCATCTCGGCCGCCCGGATCGCCGCCCTTTGGTAGATTTTGAAGCCATTGAAGATCAGTAGGGCATCTACTCCCTGCTCGCGGAAGAGCGTGCGATACCAATAGACCAGACGGCGGTAGAGCAATCGATAGGAATCCCCGTGCAGGAACATGCGTCGGAAAGCCGCCGTGTCCTCGTCAATCAAAGCATCCGTGAGGGATTCCTCGACAGGACCACACAGCAACGCGTCCAAATTCTTGTGGGCTAGCGGAATGCCCGCCTGTGCCGCCTCCACCAGATGGAAGCGGAAGGAAGCGATGGCCTTGATGTCCACGCCCTTCGATTTCAGCAGCTTGGCCAAAGCGTAAAGATAGGGCTTGAATGAGGTCCCCGGAATCACCGCAACCGTGGGCTGCGATTTGTTTAAGCTACCCATATTTTCGTTTGATCACATTCCGTATGCTTTTCCGGAGAACCTACCGTGGTTCGGGTTTCCGAAGCTAAAATCGAATTGCCAGAAAGTGGCATTGAGCTAGATCTCATAGCCAGAACCATTCGTCGAGTCCCCCCCTTTTCGGCGAATCTAAAAACCCGTCCATCCATGTATAGAGCCGCTTTTCGCGCGCAGCTTGTAGGCGTCAGTCTGTTGTCGTTTGTCAATGCCGTCCCCAGCGATTCCCTTGTCGCGATTCCCGGGACAGTCGTTGCACAATCAGCAGACCCCGCCACCCAGTTTTTGGGTAGCCCGTCACTGGAGATCCTGCCTAACGGGACCTATGTGGCGATCCACGATACCTATGGCAGCGGTTCAAAGGAGGTCGTGTATCAGTCCACCAATCGTGGAGCAACCTGGATGGAGGCCGCAGAGTTTCCCGGGCAGTGGTCGAATCTTTTTTACGATGGGGGCTACCTCTATGCCATGGGAACGTTTGGACAAAACGGAGCAATCGTCATCCGCCGTTCGGGTGATGGAGGTCTAACCTGGACCAATCCCACCGCTGCAAGCAGCGGCCTGCTGCGGCCGGGCTTCTATCACACGGCCCCGGTTCCAATGGCAATCCACAATGGCAGGATCTGGCGCGGGTTCGAAGACGTCGGAGGCGGTAACACTTGGCCCCAGATGTTCCGGGCATTTCTTATCTCCGCCCCGATCGGTTCGGATCTTTTGAACGCGGCGAGCTGGACCACCACGCCGGTGTTAGCCTCGTCTTCGACATGGCTCGGCGGCAAATTCAACGGCTGGCTGGAAGGCAACGTGGTCGTGACGCCGGATGGGAGGCTTGCAGAGGTCCTGCGGGCCGACACGAAAGCCGGGATTCCGGAACAAGCGGCGATCATTGATTTCGGGACCGATGGCTCTGCCGGAACCTTCGATCCGGCGGGAAGGCCGGCGGAGAACGGGGCAGACCGTTCCGGCTTTGTCCCGCTCCCCGGCGGAGCGAAGAAATTCACGATTCGCCGCGATCCCGTCACGGGTTACTATTGGTCCTTGGTCAACACGGTCCTACCCCCCTGGCAGGGAACCGACCCGCTCTACATCCGGAACGTAATCTCCTTGGTCCGGTCGAGCAATCTCAGCGATTGGGAGACGCGCTGCCATTTGCTATTTCATCCGGACACCGCCTGCCACGCCTTCCAATATCTCGATTGGCAAATTGACGAGAACGATCTGGTCGCCGTCTCACGGACTGCTTGGCAGGGAAGGAACTACCACGATGCAAATTTCGTGACCTTCCACCGGATTGGCAACTTCCGCAGCTTGACCATGGCCGACTCAGTGCCCACGGACGGCTCGCAGAGATGGCCCTTTTCGCGGTGCGAAGTGTCCGGAAGCCTCTTCACGCCCGCCTTGCTGGGAAATGGTGCGCTGGCTTTCACCAATCGTAGCTATGTATGGGACGAAGTCCCCGCCACCTTTGCAAATTCGATGATCACCAAGGTCTCGGGAGGAGTTGCCGCCATGATAAGCGTTCGGGCAAAAGAGGCCACTCAGGTCCATATTGCCGTGGGGATCAACCCTTCCAACGGAGGTCTGCCTGGCTGGACTCCCACGGGGGACTCATTCTGCTATACGGACGCGGGAAGATCGCGGATGTGGATCTACCGGAAAAATCTGATTGTCGGCCAAGAAGTTCCCCTTCCCCAGACGACTTGGTCGGGGACCTTGGTGATCGCACCTCCTACGTCCAGCCCGGCCGCTTGGTGGCGTTGCGAATCGACTTACGGGAACACCGCCGTGGCAGACGAGCTGTTCGCCTTTCACGGCAAGCCCTCGGCCCCTTGGGGACCGATGGCGATAGGTCTGGGACGCTTCGGCTCAGCCCTGCGTTTCTACCCCGGGCAACATGTCGAGCTGGGGAATGTCTTCCCGCTCACCAAGGCTTCATTCACGATCAGCATGTGGCTCCGCTTGGATGAGGGTGATACCACCAATGGCGTTCCGCTTTCGAGGATGGCCGAAGGCTCGCTGAACGGATATCTTTTCGAGGTCAGTCCCGCCGGTTCTCCAGGCAAGGTTAGCTTCCTGGCTACCTCAACTGCTTCGCGACTCACATCCGAGACAGAGGTCAATGACGATCGCTGGCACCACGTGGCCGTAACCCTCACGCAGGGCGGCGACCAGATTCTTTATGTGGATGGAATCGAAGAGGCGCGCTGTCCCTCCGTCGAAATTCTGCCCACCTCGGCGGCGCTCCGATTTGCCGCGCGGACGGTGAACAATGCCCCATCGAGCAGCTTTTCCGGGTGGTTGGACGAGATCGAGATTTATCACAAGAGCTTGCCGCAGTCCCGGATTCAGAGCCTGTTTTCGGAGCAACCGACCGGAGCTGCGCCTCCCTCGATAGCCGTTCCAGTGACCGGCATGGTCATCTCTGATGAGAGGGCAAAAATCAATTGGATCGCGGTGCCGGGCCAAACCTACAACGTCTATCGGAGCCACACCTTGGCACCCGGCTCTTGGGAGCTGTTGGAAGTCCTTTCTCCTCAAAGCGAGCTTGGCCAATTCATGGAACCCATCCAGCCCGGAGGGAAAGCCTTCTTCCGCATTGAGGGGCAGCCCTGAAGATCCACAGATGGACTGCAGCGGAGTTACCGGGAGCTCGAGGTCCGAGGAGCACTGCCACCCGTGCCCTTCCTCACCAATTGAGCGAGCGGATCCTGCCATCAAAGGGATCGTCATGGGCGCTTCTGCCGAAGGGCAGGCCTACAGGTAGGTACTCGCGGATCTTCCGGATATCGCCCGAATCGTAGTCGATCTTGGAAAGGACATCGATCGAACGCTTGCGGACGATCACGGAGATGTTATAACCGTAGGACTTCACCTTGGCTTCGCTGCAATCGAAGCCAGCGAGCACGAGGTGGTAGAGCAGGAGCCCTGCATTCCAAAGTGCGACATGGCCGCCCACGATCTCGTGTTTCATCGGCGGCACCGTGACACATAGGATACCACCTTCCTTCACCAGGCCATGCATCCTTCGTAGGAAGGCATGGGGATTGAGCTGGTGCTCGAGAACGTGGGAGCACCAAACGCAATCGAACTGTTCGCCAAACTCATAGGTGTTGATGTCCGCGATGATGGTATTCAGCCTCTCCGCATTTTCCTTGAAATAGACGGACTCACCATAGTCGATCGCAGTGACTTTCTTCCCAGCATTCAAGAAAGCGTTCGCCTGGTGACCGGCACCACAGCCCACATCGAGCAAGGTTTCGAATTCGAAGTCATCTATTAGCTTCTGGACGGCTTCCGCTGCGAAAAGCATGGGCGGGAGGGAGGCCGCAGTTCTTCCCGCCTCGCGCTTGCGCAAGAAGAGGGCAAGGGTGATGAACTTATCGCCGATTTTTTCTGCGATATCCGAGATAGCGTTGAGCATGGGCAGTCCGTTACGTGGGTAAAAAAAGGACCGGGATGCCGAGCTGCGCCAAAGCCTAGCCGGCGGGAAACATCGACAGGTCTATCTCGGCCGATTGTCTGGAAAGGCCATAGTAGCAACCATATGGAAGTCAGGCGGTGGCTGAGTTGAATCGGAGAAGCCACTCCGCCACCCGTTCGCCGGAGCGGACCGTGGACCATCTCTCGGCGAGCCGCCGGGCTCCTGCCCCGAGATCCCGTTCCAAGATCGGATTTTCTAGCAATCTCGCCATCTTGTCAGCCAGCTCTTCCGGATTCTTCGAATCGAAGCGGAAGCCGCTTTCGCCTTCGATTGCGAGGGTGTGACAGGCGCCCGAAGTGTGACTGACTAACACCGGGAGGCCACATGAAGCAGCTTCGTGGACGACCACTCCATACGTGTCGCCATGCGACGGCAACACGAAAGCGCGCGCGGCATGATACTCGTTCAGTAATTCGCCACGCTCGCGGAAACCGGCGAGGCTGAGCCAAGCGCTGGATTCAACTTCTGGCGAAGGCTTCCATGAGCCGGTGCCTACCAAGCGGATCTCAAAGCGAAAGCCGCGGTCTGACAAAAGGCACCCCGCGGCGCAAAGTGTGTCCAAACCCTTGACCGGTTCCATCATTCCAACGAAAAGGAAGCGAAACGGTTCCGCCTTTTGCTCACCTCGCCCCTCTGGAAAGCGCTCGGGATTGATTCCGTGCGGTGCCAGGATGGGCTCGGGTGCATCCTTTCTAACAAAGGCGCTCATCGCGTCCGGGGTCTTAGCAATCGCTCCATTGAAAAGACCGCGGATGAACCGGTGATACTTGAGGTGAGCCGGGGTGGCTGCAAAGGGAGGAGGAGCCGAGCCGATATCAGTGGAGAGGATGCAGGGAAGCCTACGGCGTTTTGCCCAGAGAGCGACGCTCAAGTTGAGCGGATTGCGCTCGTTGAGAATAATCAAATCCGGTTTCCGGAGCGAAAGCACCTTGGTAATTCCCGAGCCGCCGGGCAAAAGAATCTTATCACGGAAAGAGGATCCCAACAGGCGCTGAACCCACTCCGGTGCTGCCTTCCCGCTCACAAAGCAGAACAGCGGATCATTCTCATCGATCCCCAGACTCCCCCACGGTCGATATGTGACACGGCTACCAACCAACACCAAGAAGCGCCACCCACGAGCGCGCAAGGCTCGGTCCAGCGCGCGGTAAAAGTCCACTCCGTAAGGCTGAAGCGAACCCGTAACGAAGATGCAGGAAGGTTGAACCTGAGGGGAATCCGAATCCATGATCTTTGCTAACGGATCCAAGTAGTGGCCGAGGCGTCGCTGGGCATCCGCCAATCGCCGCGCGGCGAGAGCGCCACAGAGCCGACCTTTGGACCGTCTGGCATCGCATTGCGCTTGAACTGCTGGGAGAAAAAGCGGCGGATGAAAACGTCCAGCCACCTGGACAAGGTTTCCCGCGGAACCTCCGGAGCGAAGGCTTGCTCTGCGAGGAAGAGGATCTTCTCCGGCGGAACTCCATTCCTGACAAAATGAAACAGGAAAAAGTCGTGTAGCACGTAGGGGCCGACGAGGTCCTCAGTCCGCTGGGCAATCTTGCCTTCCTTGTCGGGCGGCAGAAGCTCGGGGCTGATCGGCGTGGCCGCAATATCGAGCAACACGGCGGCTTCCGGCCCACGGAAGACTTCATCCGCACACCATTCCACGAGGTGTCGCACAAGAGTCTTCGGCACCCCTGCATTCACATGGTACATCGACATGTGATCTCCATTGAAGGTGCACCACCCCAACGCCAATTCGGAGAGGTCCCCCGTGCCGAGCACAAATCCTCCGATCTGGTTTGCCACATCCATCAGGATTTGCGTGCGTTCCCGAGCCTGCGAGTTCTCGAAAGTGATGTCGTGGAGATCGGACGGATGGTCGATGTCGCGGAAGTGGATCTCCACCGCATCGCGGATGACGATCTTGCGAAGAGTCAAACCGAGCGCTTCCGCCAGAATTATGCTGTTATCGCGCGTCCGATCGGTGGTGCCCATTCCAGGCATGGTGATCGCGACGATCTGCTTACGATCCATGCCAATGAGATCGAAGGCACGCACGGCGACAAGTGCCGCGAGTGTTGAATCAAGCCCCCCTGAGAGGCCGAGCACGATGCCCTTGCTCTTCGTGTGGCGCAGGCGCTTGGCAAGGCCCACCGTCTGGATGCGGAAGATCTCGTCGCAGTGCTCCGTGCGCAGCAAGGGGTCGGAGGGAACAAAGGGCCGTGGGTCCACTTTCCGGCGCAGGCCGACATCGTCCTTCCACTGCGGGAGCTTGATGGGGACGCGGCGGAAGGGACGCGTGGTGCCTTCGCGATAGCTACTGCTGACGAGGCGTTCGTGATGAAGCTTGCCGACGTCGATGTCCGCAACCGCAAGCTGGGCCTCGAAGGTAAGGCGATCGGTCTCCGCGAGCAGAGTGCCGTTTTCACAGATGAGCGAGTGGCCCGAGTAAACAGTATCGGTGGTCGATTCGCCGGGACCCGCCGAGCAGTAGATATAAGCCGCAAGGCAACGCGCGGATTGTTGGCGAACAAGATCGCGGCGGTACCCCACCTTGCCTAATAACTCGTTGCTCGCGGAAAGGTTCAACAAAACATTCGCCCCCGCAACCGCTTGCGCGCTGCTTGGTGGAATGACGGACCAGAGATCCTCACAGATCTCCACGCCGAACACACAGTCCGCCCAACCCTCGGCCGGGAACAGCAGATCCGCGCCAAAGGGAACCGTGCCCCCCAAAAAGGAAATCTCACAATTGTCCGGCAGATCGAAAGCGGTGGCAAACCAACGGCGTTCGTAGAACTCGCGACTGGTTGGCAGGTGGGTTTTCACCACAATGCCGGCAATGAGGCCATTCGCACCGATGATCGCAGCGGTATTGTAGAGCCGGTCCTTGCTTCGCACCGGGAAACCCACGACGGTGCCGATGCCCAGACGAGCACAGGCTTCCGCAATCTTTCCCACCCCTTGTTCCGCCTCATCCAGCAAGCGCTGCTGGAAGAAGAGATCGGCGCAGGAGTAGCTGGTGATTCCGAGTTCTGGAAAGACCGCAAGTTGGGCTCCGGCGGCGGACGCTTTCTCAAGGGCAGCGATGGTGTGACGTGTATTCGACTCCACGGCGGCAACCTCCACCTCTGGCACGCAAACGGCGAGCCGGAGGAATCCATATTTGGATAGAAGCATAGGACGACTGTGTGACTAACTGGAGAAGTGCCTGGCAAGTGCTGCGGCGAAATGCCGGACCAAGCGGATGAAGTAGGCAGGCCAGCGGAAATAGGCCTGCCATCCAAACGCCTCGCGAAGAAAGCGCCAATAGGCAGGCCAATAAAGAATCGAGCCAATGCGAAGGGGCTCCTTCAGGAGCTCCCAAGCAGGCTTGGTCTTTCCGAAGCGGTCGAAGTAGGGATTGGGAGGATTCGTGGCGATGGCATCCCCGCAAACCTCGCAGGGGATCCCGGCACGGCGAGCACGAAGGCCATAGATAGAATCTCCTCCGTAGTGCGGAAGCTCAAGCCCGGGCGGAAAGCCGATGCGATCCACGACCTCGCGGTGAACCGCCACCAGATTCCCGTTGATCAAGTCCACCTGCACGAACTCCCCGGGCCCCGGTGACACCATGTCCTCGTGCCCCTCCTTGGTTCCGCTGTAGGTCACCACGCTGGAATTTTCGGGGTCCCGGCATACGCCGCCGCAGATGCCCTTTGATTCCAAGACGCGGCCGATCAGAAGATCGATCGCGCCCTCGGCGGGGAGGCAATCGTCATTCAACCAGACCATCACGTCCGCATCGCCCGCATGCGCCACTTTCATTCCTTCCAGAATGCCACCTCCCCAATAGAGGTGGCCATTTCCATTGACGCAATGCACCTCAGGAAACTCCGACTCGAGCATCGTCCGAGTGCCGTCCGTGCAAGCATCGTCCACCACGCACACGGTCGCGCAGGCGAATACCCCCTGCAACCGCAGGCAGTCAAGGCATGCCTTCGTCGTAGCCTTGCGATTGTGAACGGGGATGATGATCCAGCAACGTGGCTCCACTTGGTCAGCGAGGGAAGGAAGGGTCGGGCTGGCTGGCCCGGTGACGTAGCCGCCCATGGCAAAGGACGCGGGACTACCCGAGCACGTTCTCTCCGCGGGCGCGGCGCTCGTATTGATCCTGGATCCAGCTGTAGGTCTTCTCGAGGCCGCTCTTGAGATCGATCTCCGGCTCCCAGCCGAGCTCTTTCTTGATCAGAGCATTGTCGCTATTGCGACCGCGCACGCCCTGCGGAGCATTGAGATTGTAGTGGCGGGTCAGCTTCACGTCTGCGATGTCCTCGACGAGGTCGAGGGTCTGATTGATCGAGACCAACTCGCTGCGACCGAGGTTGATGGGATCGGAGAAATTGGAGGCCATCAGCTTGTCGAGACCGGTGATGCAGTCATCGATGTACATGAAGGAGCGGGTCTGTTCGCCATCGCCCCAGATCTCGATGTTCAGGTCGCCCGTGGCCTTGGCGTGGATGACCTTGCGGCAGAGGGCAGCGGGAGCCTTCTCGCGGCCACCGTCCCAAGTACCATGGGGACCGTAGACATTGTGGAAGCGGACAACGCGGACGTTCATGCCGTAGTCTTCCTCGAAGTGCTTGCACATGCGCTCGGAGAAGAGCTTTTCCCAGCCGTAGCCATCTTCCGGCATGGCGGGATAGGCGTCCTCTTCCTTCAGCGCGGTGACGCTGGTGTTAGTCTGCTTTCCAGCGGCATAGACGCAGGCGCTGGAGGAATAGAGATACTTCTTCACCTGATGCTCCTTCGCGGCCATCAGCATGTGCGTGTTGATCAACACGCTGAGCATGCAGAGGACGCGGTTGTTTTCGATGAAGCCCATGCCGCCCATGTTACAGGCGAGGTTGTAGACCGCATCGCAGCCTTCCGTGACACGGAAGCACGCGTCCTTCTCCTCGAGGTTCACGGAGTGGTTCTCCGCGCCTTCCTGAAACTGGTACCACTTGTCGAAGGGCTTGATATCCGCCACCACGACATTATGGCCGCGCCCAAGAAGAACCTTGACCAACTGGCCACCGATGAAACCTCCGCCGCCGGCAACTAGAATACGTTGTTTGCTCATGTTTTCTCGGGGGGATTATGCGATGCGTCATACAGAGGAAGGAGAGTCAGTGTCTCGCCGCCATTTGGCGGGGAGGGGGCGCACGGCAGCGGGATTTCCCGCGGCCAGATGAAAGGCAGGCACATTCCCGGCGACGACCGCGCCGGCACCCACCACGGCGCCATCGCCGATTGTCACGCCTTTCAGAATGATGGCACGCGCGCCAATGAAACAGCCGCGGCCGATCGTAACAGGAAGGGCCGTCGCCGCAGCGTGATCCGACCAACCCCAGTCGCCCTTGGGCAAATGGAAATCATTGTCCACCACCAGGCAGCCCGCGCCAAGAATCGTTCCTTCGCCAATGTGGATTTGCTTCGCCGCACATATGCACACGCTGCTGCACCCAACACCCGGTTCGAGTTCGATGCTCGCTTCAGAACCCATTACCCACAGGGCACTGCGGTTGTTTCCGGAAAGCGGGTTCGAAATCAAGCCGCTGAGGATCTTGCAACCTTTTGAAATTTTCAGCCTCCCCCCCCGGGAGATCCGGATATACGGCCGTCCGATGATAATTGCATCCGAAGCCACTTCGGCCCCGCGCAATCTGGCCAAGAAGCGCCACAACGGCGCCTGTCCGCAGAGTAATTGCTGTTTTATTTTCCCCAGGCTCACGTAGGTTCTATCATTTGGCCGTCAGACCTGTTCCCTTAGCCGACGAAGGCATTCCTCAGCAGTTCCCGATAAATCGACAGGAACTTCTCCGCTGTGTGACGAGGCTGGAAGTACTCGCGATCTTCCTCGTGCCGCGCCTGTCCCATCTGAAGGGCCAGCCGAGGATTGTCCATCAAGCGGGAAAAAGCCGCTGCAAGTCCGGCGGCGTCCAACGGCTCCACGATAAGACCGTTGATGCCATCAAGGATATAGCCAGCTTGCCCACCGTGGCAGGTCGTCACCACCGGCAGGCCGATCACTCGTGCCTCCTTCACGACATTGGGGCTCGAGTCCGCCCGGGTGGGATGTATAAGGCACAGCGCGCCCTGCAGTTCCTTCTGGAGCTGGTCCCACTTCAAGGTAGGCACCCATTCCACGCCGCTGATACCTCTGCGTACCACCGTTTTTCGCAATTCACCTTCTCCCACCAGTTTCAATCGCCACTTGCGGTCACCGAGTTGATCGAGAGCATCTAACAAGACGTCGATCCCTTTGCCACGCGAGATAGCCCCCACGAAGATGGCGTAGGGCTCGCGGGTCTGAGGTGCCCATGATACCTCGTAGAAGCTCGGATTCACTCCATATTCGACCTCTCTGACGTCGGCCAGGGGATTGACGTCCCGAATCCGGTCAGCAGCCCAACAGGATTCCGCAGTGACGACCGTCGCGGATCGGAGAAACCTCGGTTCCCATTGCGCGATTTTCTTCCACTGCCAGATGCGAGGCAAGAGCCCCAGCTTTGCCAAATGTGAAACGACTCCTTGGACCGAGAAGACGGTCGGGACCTCGAGCGCCTCGCAGACTACGGCGTATTCCTGCTCCGAGCCCCAGCAATGGACGAGGTCCGGTTCAATGGACCGAAGGACCTTCATCAATCGTCTTTTCGCAGGCAGGTAGTTCAACATCAAATCCACCGACACCCTGCCGGAGGGAATGCGGTGGAAGTGCTGGTTGTTCCATTCGCGCGTATCGCCGTTCTTGTCCCGCCGTGCCAGGGAGATCCAATGAAACTCGAAGTCGGCCTGCTTGCCGTACTCCTCGGAAAGCTGGGTCAGCCATGTCGCCGCCTGGCCACCTCCTCGGCCGGTGGCCCCGTCGTTGAAAAAGCTCCAGGGAAAATCGGCAAGCAAGGCAATGCGTGGCCTGCGCCGCGTTCCTGTTGCGCCGTTGGATGATTGTTCTGCGGGCATTTCAAGCTGATCTCAGACAATCTTAGGCCTCAAAAGACTTCATAAAATCCGTATGGCGCCCGACGATCACTTCCCAGGATAGTTCCTCTTTCGCCAAGCTGCGGGCTTTCCCGGCCATCTCCGCAAGCTGCCCGCGATCAGCGGAGAACTTCCCGAGTGCGCCAAGAAGATCCACTTCGTCGAGATCGGTCGGGAAATAAATGGCGCAGTCCTTGGCGTAGGACCGGCAGGCGGGAAGATCGGAGACAAAGATCGGCAGACCGACTGCCATTGCTTCAAGCAGGGCATTGTTGGCCGTGGCGGAAATCAGAGGCAGGAACAGGATATCGCAACCGCGATAGAGATCCCGGAGGGCTTCGTCGGAAATGCCGTGATGGGGTCTCACCATTGGCCAGGCATTCTCCCCCACAAGGTTCCTGAGTTTATTCAATGTCCCGGCGTTAGCAACAACATGGAATTCGATGCTCGACCGCTCGTCGGCAGCACGGCGAATCACTGCAGCGAGACGCGGGAAATCCCTCATCATGTTCCCCACCGTCAGTACACGAAAGTTTCCTTCATCAGCGGGAGTCCTCGCGGTGCCAGGGCTGAAATAATGCACGTCGATCCCGTGCGGAATGAAGGTGACGTGCGCCTGCGGAGCCATGCTCGCGTAGTAATCCCGGTCTTCCGGAGACATGAGGATGATGCCATCAGCGCACCTCAGTCCTTCCATGAAGGGCTTTAACCTCCCCTTCACCTCCTCCAACTTTGATTTAGGAAGATGGCACGAGAAGAGGATTCGCTGGTCCTTCTTTTTCCGACGGGAGCCATTGAAGTATCCGTGCTCCGGATACAAATAGTGCAGCCAAGGGCAGTTTTCCGCTTTCGCGACACGCCATGCCTCCGCCTCTTTGATCCATCGCCAAGCCCGGCCGGCGATATCCCGCCTGTTCAAATAGCGATTGTGGTAGATCGAGAGAGGAATCGTGGCATCCACCGCACGATCATTCGGATCCAGATAGTCCAGAAGCCGATGAAAGGAGGAGTATTTCCCGTGATGAGGGAAACGGAACGAAAGTGCCACCATGGCTGATAGAGAGCAGGAAATCGTTAGATGCGGGTGGTCCGACAGCATGAATAGATCATGCCATGGTTGGCGCCCGAATGAGACCTCAACCATACCCCGTGACCAGCCGCTAACAGCCTGTCCTGGATTTCCTCCGGTCCTTTCTCATGCCATTCGATCAGGAAGGCATCGATCTTCGACAACAAGCCCCTCTTATCTAAAGCGGCGAAGATCTGATACTCCGCGCCTTCGCAATCGATCTTCGCCACCAGTGGCATCGCTGGGTTGGCTTCGAGGATCGATTGGAACTCGGCGGCTGCATTTTCAACACGCACCTTCCTCTTCACGATCGTGGCCTTGCCATGAATTGCATGTCCGGCGATGCCGCCGAGTCCGACACTACCCTTTACATCCGCACAATAATCAAGCTCCAGATCAGCGGCGGCTTCTCCCAAGCCCACCACCCTAAGGTCGATTTTCCGAGCCAGTTCCGGGTTGAGGGCAAGGTTTTCCCGGAATCGCACGGCGGTATCTTCGAACAGCTCGTAGCTGATCACCTCCGCGATATCCTCGCGGGATGCGAAATAGAGTGAGGAAATCCCCGTGTTTCCCCCAACGTCCACGACGCGGATCCTTTCTCCGAAGCGGAAGTCGTACTCCAGATTGTAGAAAACCTCGTGAAGGATGAAAATTTCCTCCCATGTCTTGAGGAATAGCGACAAGTTGGCTCTTCGGACCTTGAGCACGCCGTCTGAAAAATCTTCGATCGTAAAGGAGTTCTTCGCGAGAAGTCCCTTTAATAGCGGAAGGCCCTGAAGTACGAAGGCGTTTTCAGGAAGTGCCACGTCCACATGCGGAAAGCCTTTCAGCCTCACACTTGGCCCCTTCAATTCCAGCAGATCCAAGGGGAGCCTTCCGTATTGCGATAGATGCCAGGAAGGTAATGCCGCACCGGTTTTCACGGTATTCGCCGCGAAACGAAGTAATCGATGAATGCTCACGGGCAGGAATTTACGTACTCGCGACCATCTTGGCGGAGGACCGCAGCCGGAAGAAGATCGCAACGACGAGGATGGCGACTGGAAGTCCCACCAAAATCAGTTGAAAGACGGGGAGAAGCTGAAGCGAACGGGCGTATTGGGCCAGGAGATTGAAAGCTCCGTAACACACTCCTCCGATCAAGATCCCTTGGGCATAAGGCACCAAAAAATCGCTTACCGTGAAAAGTTTGGTGCGGGCTCCGAAGAATGCCGCCAGGGGCACACCGAAGAGCGCGCCAGCGATACCAAGAGAGATGGCGGTCTCGACGGTGCCGAAATACAAGCCCGCAAAGATCGCCGCGATGGTGAGCGCTGCATTGGTCCACACCCAGCGAAGCATCAGGGCGATCTCCCCGCTCGTCAGCATAATCAGATAAACCACGGAGCCCATCGGCTTCGCATAGATGATCAATGCCAGCCACTTCAAGATATCGGCGCTTTGTTCCCAGCCATCGCCCAACAGTAAACTCGTGATTTCCAAGGATGATGCCGAGATGAACGCCGCCACAGGTGCCATCAACCAGGAGCCGCCCTTTGCAATTTCCTTACTGAAGGCGACGTACTCCTTCTGGTTGTCGCGCAGGCGACTCATCGTGGGCACAAGAACCGTCATGATGGGGCCCAGCAAATTCCCAAAGGGTGCCTGCATCAGCCCATAGGCACGCGTGTAGTAGCCCAATTGTTCGAAGCCCCATCTTTTGCCGATAAGGAGATTGTCCAAATTGTGGCACAGATAGTTCGCAAACTCCCCCGCGGTGAAGGTGCCGCCAAACAAGAGGAAGGACTTGATCTCCCGGAAACGAACCGCCGGGCCGAAGGGAACCCACTTGGAAGCGGCCCAAGTGAGCAAGAGATTCGCCACCGTGGTGGCCAACTGCATCCATACAAGGGAGAGGTAGCCCACCCCACCCAAGGCACAGCCGACGCCAACAACCGTGCCAAGCAGGTTACTGGCAATGTCACGGGTTGCCAACTTGCCGAATTCCATCTGGCGCTTCAACAGCGCGGTCGGAACTGCCATGAGAGTCTGGAAGAGGAATACTGCTCCAAAGTAGGGCCCAATCCCCGCAAGCCGCGGCTCCTTGAACAACCACGACGCCACGCATCCCGCTGCGATTACAGCGACAAATAGAAAGGCCCCCAGGAGAGCTGAAACACGGAACAGGGTGTTAAGCTCGGCATTGCTGACCGACTCCTTCTGGATGATCGCCGAGGGCAGACCGAAATCTCTCAGCAGACCGAGGCAAGCGAGAATGCTCGTCATCAACCCGACCATGCCAATGTCCTTCGCAGGTATAACTCGGGACAGCACGGCAATGGCACCGAGCTGGCAAACAAGGCGAACGCCTTGTGCCGAAAAGGTGACGGCACTTCGCCGAGCTGTAGCGGCAAACGAGAATACCTGCATCTAGGGAGGAAATTGCATTGGGCTTGAAGCCAGAGGAATCGAGCAGCCTACGTCAGAGCCCTAAAAGGAGCACCCTTTCAGCGAACCATTGCTGGACGAAGATCCACTGCCACTGACTGCTCTACCTTAACGCCTTCCTGCGATGATAACCGCAGGTTATCCAACATTTTTAGCATCCCGGCCATCGCAATGAATTGGGGAAATTCCGTGCGATAAGAACCAAAGATAAACATCGCCCAAAAAGGATACAGCAACGACGGGATACAAATATACGCAACAAAAGGAAACAGCTCGTCGCCACGATAAAAGCGGACCAGCTTCAACGCCTTTGAAAACCCCGCCGCCATCATTACAAGCGCAGCAACAAGACCCACCACTCCGGTGAAGCGGATCGTCTCAACGTGGAAGCCGTGATACGATCCTTGGGCGAGCATCTTTTCCTGAATATTCATGGTTTCGGGCGCGTAGCCCATGATTTCATCCGAGATTGCTCTCATCTCGCGACTGCTGATCGCAAATCCGTCTCCCAGCCACTTGCTTGTGATATAGCGGTCTGTGGTCATTGCCAAACGCCACATTTCAAAGCGCCACTCGGAGCTATTGGCTGCATCCGCGCGAGCATCTGACCTGACATCCACCATTGGAATAACGGAAAGGACTCGCTGCATACCATAGGGAAGACTTCTCGCAGCGCCTGTAGCAATGATGACAATCAACATCAGCCCACCTACCAGGCTCATGACAGCAATGTCCGCATAGCGTCGCCGGATTAGCGCCGAAACGATAAAAACCGCTCCGAGATAGCCAAACCCCCCACGGAAACCACTCAACATCATGAGTATACAACCTGCTCCGGTAATCAGGAGAAGAAACGGGTGAAATGGACTCAAGCAATTGAGTGGACGAAATAGGGAAAAGCAGGGAATTACCATCGCCTTCCCGAGCAACGAAAACCCCGCTCCTCCGCGCGAATTATCATAATCCACCCCGCCGCCTCCGCTCATCATTGCAACCCCAAGATTCACATTGGAATAGATTGGCAGAATCAGCGAGGAGATCGAAGGGGAGCGGTCCGCAATGGAAAGCAACACGCCATCCGCAACCTGAATGAAGATCATAGCGACCACCACCCGCTTCAATATCTTTACACTAGGCCTTGAAAAGGCAATTCCAAAATATGCAACTATAGCCAGCGCGAAAACAAAATAGGGTTTACCGCCCGCCACGTTGCCCCCCAGTATGAGCAGACCCGTGGGATTCCTCAAATAAGCTTGGGCTATGACAAGAAGTTGGAAGAGGATGGTAACATCCAGCCAATCGATGCGGAAAACGAAATCCGGCCGACGCAATGCCAAACGCATAACGTAAACCACGGCGACAGCTGCGGTTGCCGCCGCCCATACAGGCGGCGAACCAGGCAACGCATTCACAGTGCCTTGCAGAACCAAGGTTATCGGAATAAGTGACCAGACATTTTTTCCCAACGCGATCACGAAGGTGATCCCAATGAATCCGGCCACCCAGGTAACCGGCTCGAACTGAGCGGTCGCGGCGGCCACGCCGAGATAAATGGCGAACAGTGCGGCCAGCACGACGATAAACAGGGCTCTGATCTGAGTTGAATCCATAGAAATGTGAAACCGGGCGGAATCTTCCCCGCCGGAGAATTCAATAGAAGCTCAAAAGCGAAATGCGGCGGGGCAGCAAGGCAAGCTGCCGCCCTTGGTCAACCGCGGGCTAGGTGACGCAAATGATCTGGTTGATTGCCCGGCGAAGCTTGTTCCATCCGGTGGGATACTCTGGTCCACCGCAAAGCAATAGTTCAATAAAAAATGAACTATTTGGAGCTGAGGCAGGCCCGGGCACCACTTTCGATTTGCAATCAACTGATGTTCAGTCGAGAGCGGAGCTCGCGCGCCAGGAAAACAGCCTTCCCCCAATGTCGATTGAGGGACTGAAAGCGTTGGGTTCGACGAGCCAATGCGGGATCCACGCTAGCTTGGCGATCAAAGCGCTCCTTCGCCCATTCGTAGAGGTCCACATCGAGCGCATTGAACTCCAGGATGGCTTGGCGGGTGCGGGCGTCCGGATTTGCAGCTGCGGCGGAATAGTGACCTACCTTGCGGCGGAAATAATAGGGCGTGGCCCAGCCGAGCTGCTGGCCGAGAAGAAGCAAGCCCTCGTCGAAACGCTCGTTGAGAATCGCGACATCGAAATACTCCTCGATGTGCCGCTTGGCCAAGGCAAGGGCCTCCCCTCCAACTGATGCTTGACAATCCTGCACCCCCGCGAGCATTCGCGTCATGCCATTGGAGAGTTCTCCGGCAATCCCGCTGCTGACATAGCCAGCGAGATCGAGCTTGTCTCTGTGGATGGTATCGTACAGGTAGTGGCCGGGAAAGCCGCTGGCGTAGTGGTAGTGGGAAATCAGCCGGGCAACAGGCTCCCGGAGGCAGGTGATGTAGCGAACGCCCGGGACATATTGGTGCAGGCCGACGCTGTAATGACCCATCACCACCTTGGGTGGATCTCCCATCCATGAGGCCAAGGTCTCAGAAATCGGGCCATCCGAATCGTGCCGAATGAGGATGTCCTTCGGCCGGTACTGGTGGGAGATGACCTTATGGAGTGTGGTCCCCGCCGTTTTCGGAATGTGGACGAAGACGAGCATGGCAGGAGCCTGCGCTTTAGGAAGGGCGCTTCAATTCCCACTTGTCGTGACGGTGGGTGATCGCGAGCGCATTTTCGCTGGCGAAGCGTTGGACGGCGAGACGCACGCCGTTCCATGACCAATCGTCCCCGAAGAGGACGCCACCGGGCCTCACGAGGTCCCAGTAGGAAACGAGGTCCTGATAGACGTCCTCTTCCTCGTGGCTGCCATCGATGTAGATCAGATCGGCACGCACGTCGCGCAGCGAAAACCACTGGGCGGCAGTAACGGAAGGGACGGGAAAAGGAGTGATCCGCGCCTGGCGACCGGCGCGGCAGACGTTGGCGAGGAACTGGTAGTAGAGCGTCGGGTAGCCGTGCTTCAGGCCGAGCGAGCCGAAGCGGCCCGCGTCTTCCTGATCGGTCCACATTTCCAGCGCACCGAGCCACGTATCGACGCAAATGATCTCGGCATCGAGTCCGACGCGCTCGACGTGATCGGCTAGGGTGAGGGCGGAGCCGCCTTTCCAGGTGCCGACCTCGATGATGCGGCTTGGTTTGATCGCCGCGACTAATTCGCCGAAGGCCGGTGAATCCGAGCCCCAGCCTGAGCGGTCGTCGGGCCATGCCTCCCAGTCGAAGCCCTCGTAGGGATCGACCTTGTGCAATAGCGGCCGCACCTTGCCGGTGAAGTCGCCACCGGTGGCGGCATTTGCCCTTGCCGAGCGGAGCCGGCGCAGGCTGAAGCCGCAGCGATAGGCGATGCCCTTGATCCAGCTTTGTATTTGGCGGGAAAGGGACATGGCGCAGGGTGGCTGCGAAAAAGGCACTGAGGCAGGATGCCGCAGCCACGCTTTCTCAAATGATCATGCCCGCCGCCACGGTCTCATTCGAGCCGGGGTCGATCAGGATGAAGGAGCCGGTCTGGCGATTGCGACGGTAGGAGTCGTGGATCACCGGTTGCGCGGTGCGCAGGGTGATGCGGCCGATGTCGTTCATCGTGAAGGTTCCCGCTCCCTCGACCTTGTGCAGGGTATTGATGTCCACGAGGTACTTCACCTCGCTGACGATCGCCTGCATTTCGCGCGTGGTGTGGCGGAGCAGCAACTTCGCCCGGGATGCCATCGGCTTGTTGGAGAACCAACAGATCATGGCTTCCAGATCCTGGGAGACCTTCGGCGGATTGTTCCGCTTGATGATCATGTCGCCACGGGAGATGTCGATCTCATCGGTCAGCGTGAGCGTGACGCTCTGTGGCGCGAAGGCTTCGTCGAGATGACCGTCCGCGGCGTGAATCGACTTCACGCGGCTGGTGAAACCGGAGGGCAGCACGGAGATCTCATCGCCCGGCTTGAAGACACCGCCGGCCACACGGCCCGCGTAGCCGCGGAAGTCGTGCCACTCATCGCTCTGCGGGCGGATCACCCACTGCACGGGGAAACGGGCATCGACGTGGTTCTCCTCACCGCCGACGTAGACATGCTCCAAATGATAGAGCAGCGAAGGGCCTTGGAACCATGGCATGTTCGTGGACTTGTCCACGACGTTGTCGCCATTCAGCGCGGAGATCGGGATCGGCGTGATGTCGACGATGTTGTCGAGACGCGAGGCGAAGGCCTCGTAGTCCTTGATGATCTGGTTGTAGACCTCCTCCGAGTAGTCGACGAGGTCCATCTTGTTCACCGCGACGACCACGTGCTGGATGCGCAGGAGGTTCGCAATGAAGCTGTGGCGCTTCGTCTGCTCGATCACGCCCTTGCGTGCATCGACGAGAATGATTGCCAGGTTTGCGGTGGAGGCACCGGTCACCATGTTCCGGGTGTACTGGATGTGGCCCGGGGTGTCGGCGATGATGAACTTCCGCTTCGGCGTGGCGAAGTAGCGGTAGGCGACATCGATGGTGATGCCCTGCTCGCGCTCGGCTTTGAGACCGTCGGTCAGGAGGGCGAGGTCGACGTGGCCGTCGCCGCGGCGCTTCGAGGTTTCCTCGATAGCTTCGAGCTGATCTTCGAAGATCGACTTGGAATCGTAAAGGAGACGGCCAATGAGGGTCGATTTGCCGTCATCGACAGAGCCGGCGGTGGTGAAGCGAAGAAGGTCCATGGAAAGTCTTGGTTTAGGGAACGAACCGCGGAGGCGCGGAGGTCGCAGAGGTGAACGCGGAGTTGGATTGGTTCAGTCTTCTGTCTGATGTCTTCGGGTCTTCCGTTTCTTTAGAAGTATCCCTCTTTCTTGCGGTCCTCCATGGCGGTCTCGGAGCGCTTGTCGTCGGCGCGGTTGCCACGCTCGGTCTGGCGGGCGGCGGCGACTTCCTCGATGATCTTCTCCATCGTATCGGCGGTGGACTCGACGGCACCGGTGATGGTGGCGTCACCCATGGTGCGGAAGCGGATGGTTTTCTTCTCCACCGTTTCGCCATCGCGCGGCTGAACGAATTCGGAGATCGCGAGGATCGTGTTGTTCCGGGTCACGGTGTCGCGGGTGTGAGCGTAGTAGAGGCTCGGGAGCACGATGCCCTCGCGCTGCATGTACATCCAGATGTCCATCTCGGTGAAGTTGGACAAGGGGAAGACGCGGAAGTGTTCGCCCGGGTGCTTGCGGCCGTTGAAGAGGTTCCAGAGCTCGGGGCGCTGGTTCTTCGGGTCCCACTGGCCGAAGTCATCGCGGTGGGAGAAGAAGCGCTCCTTGGCGCGGGCCTTTTCCTCGTCGCGGCGGCCACCGCCGAGCATCGCGTCGAATTGGTATTCGGCGACGGTATCGAGAAGAGTCGTCGTCTGCGCGCGGTTGCGGGAAGCATTCGGTCCCTTTTCTTCCACCACGCGGCCTTCATCGATCGACTTCTGGACCGAACCGACGATCAGGCGGGCGCCGATTTTCTCGGCGAACTCATCGCGGTAAGTGATCGTTTCCGGGAAATTGTGGCCGGTATCGATGTGCACGAGCGGGAAGGGCATGCGGGCCGGATGGAAGGCCTTGCGGGCAATCCAAGCCATGACGATGGAATCCTTGCCGCCGGAGAAAAGGAGACCCGGATTCTGGAACTGCGCCGCCGTTTCGCGAAGGATGAAAATCGCCTCGGCTTCGATCTGATCGAGGTGGGATAGCTGGTAATTAGGCACGGGATCGGTGGTCGGAAATCTGGACCGCAGCGAGGCGGAGGCCGGGAGAAAACGTTTCTCGTCAAGGCCTAGCAAGAAATAATTACTTAGTTAAGCAACTTGGTAATGTTTCCACGGATGCGGAAGAAAACCATTGGTTCAGAGCGTGTTCAAAACCGGCAGCAGGGCCGTCGGCGACGGCAGGCCCGTCCAGAAAACCGGTGAACTCCGGTTTAGACGGGGGCGGTCCTCGCACCTAGGAACTCCAGCACCTCGAACACGGCGTCCTCCACGTTGAGGCGCTCGGTATCGAGGACCAGATTGGCGTGCTGGGGCTCTTCGAAGCTGCTGTCCCGGCCGGTGAAATGGGCCACCTCGCCCTTCGCGGCCTTGGCGTAGAGGCCTTTCACGTCGCGTGCCTCGCAGGCGGCGAAACTGGCTTTCACATACACCTCCACGAAGTCCTCCCCGATGATCCCGCGGACGAGATCACGATGGATGCCGCGCGGGGTGATGAGGGAGCAGAGGACGATCACGCCATTCTGGGCGAGGATCTTGGCCAGCTCCGCGGTCCGCCGGATATTTTCCAGCCGGTCGTCATCGCTGAAGCCGAGGTTCGCATTCAGGCCGGTCCGCAAATTGTCGCCATCCAAGCGGACGGTGAAGCGGCCCTGCTGGTGCAGGACGCGCTCGACCCCGGAGGCGATGGTCGATTTCCCGGAACCGGAAAGCCCGCAAAACCAGAGAACGATCCCATTTTGCCCGAGAAGGGTTTCCTTGTCTTGGCGGGGGAGCGTGGCGTGCGGGTGGATGTTGGACATGGCCTAGTGAATCTAGCAGGGAAGATGAAGGTGGTCAGGGGGATTTAAGCTGGAAATCCGTGAAGGCAATTTCAAGCACCGCGGCGGAAGCGATCCCGAAGCGTATACCACACGAAAAGCGAATTGTAGGTAAAGTATCGCCGGAAGAGCCGCCGCGGTTCGGCAGCGATGCGGTAGGCCCACTCGAGGCCGAATTTCTGCAGAAGGGCGGGCGCTTGGGAGACTTCGCCCGCGTGGAAGGCGAAGGCGGCGCCGATCCCGAAGTAGACGCCCGCGGGGAGCCGGTCCTTGTGCTTGGCGATCCAGCGTTCCTGCTTCGGGCAACCGAGACCAACCCAGATCAGGTTCGCCCCGGAATCCCGGATCATCGCACAAATCCGCTGGAACTCGTCCTCCGGCCATTCGCCGAAGGGCGGCGAGTAGGTGGCTGCGATGGAGACGCCGGGGAAGCGCTCGGCGAAGACGGAGTTGAGCTTTTCGAGCGTGGATTCCTTTCCGCCGAGCAGGAAGTGGCGGAACTCGGGCCGACCCGCGGTGGCCTGCAAGGTCTCCAGCATCAAGGTCGGGCCATAGACGCGATCCGTCAGGCGCTCCTGAGCAGGAAGCTGGGAATTGATCGACCATACGAGCGGCATGCCGTCCGGGACGATGAGGTCGAAGCGACTCATCGCCTCGCCGAAGGAGGCATCCGAACGGGCCAGGGCCGCGACGTGGGTATTCGCGGCTTCCACCGCGCAGGCTCCGGCTACGGTGGTGGCTTTCCCGAGGATCCACTTCACGGCGCCTGTGTAGTCGGTGCAGGCCAAGGGGAGCCCGATGACGGAGCAGGTGCGCATGGTTTTTTCAGATCCGGCGGAAGGGCTCGGCCGGACGCAGCTCGAAGGTGGCGCCCAAGGCCGCGCGGGAGGGTTCAGTAATGATAGCGGGCTTGGGCAAACAAGATGCGGTCATCCTTCACACTGTAAACAAGCCGATGTTCCTGAGTGATCCGACGCGACCAAATGCCGGAGCCCAAGTGACGAAGTGGTTCAGGTTTCCCGATTCCATCGAAGGGATCGCGACGGATCGCCTCCACGAGTTCGAGGATGCGAAGGGCAATCTTCCGATCGGTGGAAACCCAGTGCGCGAGATCTTCCAGAAAGTCGCGATCGAAAACGAGACTACGCTCCATCGGAATCAGGCCTTGGTCACCATTCCGGAGAGTTCCTCCATTTCCAAGGTCAGACCCTCACCAGATTCCAAGCGGGTCAAGGCAGCAAGCAATCGGCGGGCATTCGCGGGGGACCTCAGTAAATGTGCCGTCTCCATCAGACCTTCCCATTCGGCAACCGGCACCAAGACAACCGATTCATGACCACGACGGTCGATCACGACGGGCTCCCGTGTCGAAACCGTCTGGTCCCACACACTGGCCAAGCGCTCACGTGCTTCCGAGTAGGAGATCGACGTCATTGCCCTATCCTAACCCGTACAGGAATCCTGTCCAATGATTTTCCCTGAGCTATTCCTTCGCCACGGATACTTGGTGGCCGTGGGCCTTGAGGAGGGCGTGCTGCTTCGCGGTGTTGAGGTCGGCGGCGACCATCTCGGCGCACATTTCCTCGACGGTTATCTGGGTTTCCCAGCCGAGCTTCTGCTTTGCTTTGGTAGGGTCGCCGAGGAGAGTTTCCACTTCGGCGGGGCGGAAGTAGCGCGGGTCCACGCGAACGATCACGTCGCCGGCTTTCACCCCGGAAGCTTTCGAGGGATCTGCCGAGGCAACGGTGGCGTACTCGTCCACGCCTTCGCCGCTAAACGTGAGTTCGATGCCTGCCTCGCGGGCGGACATGCGGACGAATTCGCGTACGGAGATCTGCTTGCCGGTGGCGATGACAAAGTCCTCCGCTTCCTCCTGCTGTAGCATCATCCACTGCATGCGCACGTAGTCCTTCGCATGACCCCAGTCACGGAGTGAATCCATGTTGCCGAGGAACAGGCACTTCTCCACACCTTGGGAGATGTTCGCGATTCCGCGGGTGATCTTGCGCGTCACGAAGGTCTCACCTCGGCGCGGGGACTCGTGATTGAAGAGGATGCCATTGCAGGCATACATGCCGTAGGCTTCGCGGTAGTTCACCGTGATCCAGTAGGCATACATCTTCGCCACGGCGTACGGCGAACGCGGGTGGAAGGGGGTTGTTTCCTTCTGCGGGATCTCCTGCACCAAGCCGTAGAGCTCGGAAGTCGATGCCTGGTAGAAACGCGTCTTTTTCTCCAAACCGAGGAAACGGATCGCCTCCAGCAAACGCAGCGTTCCGATGGCATCCACGTCCGCGGTGTATTCGGGCGATTCGAAGGAGACCGCGACGTGCGACTGTGCGCCAAGATTGTAGACTTCGTCCGGCTGCACCTCGCTGATGATGCGGGTCAGGTTCGAAGAGTCCGTGAGGTCGCCGTAGTGCAGGCGGAAACGCGAATTCGCCACGTGTGGGTCCTCATAAATGTGATCCACACGCTGCGTGTTGAAAAGGGACGCACGGCGCTTGATACCGTGAACCTCATAGCCCTTCTCCAACAGAAACTCTGCTAGATAGGAACCGTCTTGTCCGGTGATGCCAGTGATGAGAGCGCGCTTCATGGGAGAGAAAAGTGTTAGAGTCTTGCTTCGCCTGATTCGAGTTTCGAAAGGAAGTCCTGGTAGGCTGCCGCGAGGCCGTCGCGGAAATCGATGACGGGAGCCCAGCCGGTGGACTTGATGCGGGCTACGTCCATCAGCTTGCGCGGGGTGCCGTCGGGCTTGGAGGGATCGGTGAGGATTTCACCGGAGTAGCCCACCGTTTCCGCCACTAGTCTCGCGAGTTCGAGAATCGTGAGGTCATCCCCCACCCCGACGTTCACCCAGTCCGGCGGATTCTCCAGGCCGAGCAAGTGGAAGCAAGCGGCGGCGAGGTCGTCGACGTGCAGGAACTCGCGGCGCGGTGTCCCCGTGCCCCAGATGGTCACGCTTGGCGCTCCGGATTCCTTCGCTTCGTGGAAGCGGCGGATCAGCGCAGGGATGACGTGGGAGTTCTCCGGATGGTAGTTATCGCCGGGACCGTAGAGATTGGTCGGCATCGCCGAGTGATACAGCAGGCCGTGCTGCGCGCGGTAGTGCTGGCACAGCTTGAGGCCCGCGATCTTCGCGATGGCGTAGGCTTCGTTCGTCACTTCCAGAGGACTCGTCAGCAGGCAGTCCTCGGGCATCGGCTGCGGAGCGAGCTTCGGGTAGATGCAGGAAGAGCCGAGGAAAAGCACGCGCGGCACGCCGGCACGGCGGCTGCCCTCCACGAGATTGGAAGCGATACTAAGGTTCTCGTAGATGAAATCCGCCGGATAGGTGGCATTGGCATGAATGCCCCCTACCTTCGCTGCGGCGATTACGACCGTCTCCGGCTTTTCCGCCGCGAGGAAATCGAAGACCGCACGCTGGTCGGTGAGGTCCAGCCGGTCGCGGCCCGCGGTCAGAACCTCTTGTCCGCCGCGGCGCCCTGCCTCACGGACCAGTGCGGAGCCGACCATGCCACGATGGCCGGTGATGAAGATCTTGGACATGGGGATCAATCGGTGAAGGCTGCCAGCGCGGCGATGACTTCATCGAGCTGCGCTGTCGTCAGCTCCGCATAAATCGGGATGCTGATGACTTCGGAAGAGAGAACGTCGGACACCGCGCAATTCGACAGCGCATGCGCGGGCAATCCGGCGAAGCACTCCTGGCGATGCATGGGCACCGGATAGTAGATCTCGCAACCGACGCCCTTCCCGGTGAGATGCGCCCGCAGTGCCTCGCGGCAGCCTGCGCCGGGAACACGGAGAGTGAACTGGTTCCACACGTGGCCATTGTGCGCGTAGGCGACCGGCAGCACGAAGCGGACATCCGTGCCCGCGAGCTTCGCGGCCTGCTCTTCGGGGCAGCAGCAGTCGGCCTCGCTCGCCTGAACCGCGCCGGGCAGCTTCGAGAGCGCCTCGTGGTAGTAGGCGGCATTCCTGGCGCGACCTGCGGCATACTCGCGAATGTGGCGCAGCTTCACCCGCAGCAGCGCGCACTGCAGTGCATCCAGACGGAAATTCCCGCCGACCACGGAGTGATAGTACTTCGGGTGCATCCCGTGGTTGCGCAGGTGCAGCAGCTTTTCCGCGAGCTTGTCGTCCTCGGTCGTGACCATGCCACCGTCGCCGAAACCACCGAGGTTCTTCGAAGGGAAGAAACTGAAGCAGCCGATATCACCGATCGTTCCGCAGCCGCGGCCCTTGTAGGAAGCGCCGAAGGATTGCGCGATGTCCTCCACAACATAGAGATCGTGCTCCTTCGCGAAGGCCTGCACGGAATCGAGGTCTGCCGATTGCCCGTAGAGGTGCACCGGGATGATCGCCTTGGTGCGGGAGGTGACCTTCGACTCCGCGGACTTCACATCGATCCCGAAGCAGACCGGGCAGACGTCGCAGAAGATGGGCGTCGCGCCCGTGCGGTAGATGCTCCCCGCCGTGGCGAAGAAGGTGAAGGATGGGCAGATCACCTCATCGCCCGGGCCGATGCCCAGCGCCATCAGCGCAATGATCAGGGCGTCGGTGCCGGAGGAAATCGAGATGGCGTGCTTGGTGCCGAGCTCTGCCGCGCACTCCTTTTCGAAAGCCTCCACTTCCTCCCCGAGGATGAAGCGGCCGGAGAGGAGCACCTTTTCAAAGGCGGCCTTCAGCTCGGCTTCGAGCGGGAGGTTCTGCGCGTTGACGTCGAGAAGCGGGACGGGCATGGGAAAAGTTGAGAGGCTGGTGTTGAGAGTTGAGAGTTTGAAGAAGCGGAGAGCTTGGAGCGGAGGCGCTCCAACTCTTTGCTCTGCCCTATGCTTTCACCACGAGCCCTTCGGCCGTGGTGATGGAGGCCATTGCGTTGCGGGTGTCGATGATCAGGTCGGACCATGCGGCGAGCTGTCCGAGATCGAAGGCGGCGTGATGGGTGGAAATGACCACGCAGTCCTGCGTGCGGATGGTTTCCTCGTTCCACTCGACGGAGCGGACGCCGGCCCAGTTCATGTGCTCGCGGGTCGGACCAACGACGGGCACGTGCGGGTCGTAGTAAGAGACTTCCGCGCCAAGGCGCTTGAAGCCATCGAGCAGGGCGAAGGTCGGCGACTCCCGCATGTCATCGACGTTCGCCTTGTACGCCAATCCCAGTAGCAAGATCTTGGAGCCCTTGACCGGCTTGCCGCGGGAATTGAGCGCCTCCATCGCGCGATGGACGACGTAGTCCGGCATGCCGCGGTTGATCTCGCCCGCGAGCTCGATGAAGCGGGTGTGCACGCCATACTCACGCGCCTTCCAGGTGAGGTAGAAGGGATCGATGGGGATGCAGTGGCCGCCGAGACCGGGACCGGGATAAAAAGGCGTGAAACCGAAGGGCTTGGTCGAAGCCGCACGGATGACTTCCCAGATGTCGATATCCATCTTGTCGGCGGCAATCTTCAGCTCGTTGACCAAGCCGATGTTCACCGCACGGTAGATGTTCTCCAGCAGCTTGGTGAGCTCCGCCACCTTGCAAGAACTGACCGGCACTACCTTTTCGAAGGCCGCTTCATAGAGGGCGACGCCTGCAGCCAAGCACTCGGGTGTCACGCCACCGACCACCTTCGGGATGTTCGTCGCGGAGAACTTCGGATTGCCCGGATCCTCGCGCTCGGGCGAATAGACGACGTAGGCATCCCTCCCAACAGCGAGTCCCGCTTTCTCCACGCGCGTCACCACTTCCTCATCCGTGGTGCCGGGATAAGTCGTGCTCTCCAAGCTGAGGACCTGGCCCACCTTCATGTGCGGAACCACCGCTTCCACGGTATTCACCACGTAGCTGAGGTCCGGCTCGAAATGTTCATCGAGCGGCGTTGGCACGCAGAGGATGATCGCGTCCAGGCCCTTGATGACCGAGAAGTCGGTGGTCGCCTCCAGTTTGCCGGAGGCCAGGGCTTCCGCGACATCTCCGCCGGGGATGTGCTTGATGTAGCTGCGCCCGGCCAGCAGCGCTTCCGGCTTGGCGGCATCGATATCGATCCCGACGGCACGGAAGCCGGCCTTCGCGTAGGCGAGCAAGAGCGGGAGGCCGACATAGCCCAAACCGACAACCCCGATGGCGGCACTGCGGTCCGCGAACTTCTGCTGGAGACTCATGATAAAAAACGGTGCGGCCTCCTTCAGGCGACCGGCACGAAATCGCGGAAATATTCGATCGTCTCGCGGATGCCCGTGTCAAAGGACACCACCGGCTCCCAGCCAAGGATTTCCTTGGCCCTCGAGATATCGGGCTTGCGGACCTTCGGGTCATCCGGCGGCAGCGGCTTCGGATCGATCTTCAGCTCGATTTCAAAGACCTTCGCGATCGCTTCCGCAAACTGGCGCATGCTCATCTCATGCGGGTTCCCGCAATTGACCGGCAGGTTGTACTCACTGCGGGCGAGACGCCAGATGCCATCCACCAGATCGGAGACGTAGCAGAAGGAGCGCGTCTGCGTGCCATTGCCGAAAATGGTCATTGGTTCGCCGCGGAGAGCCTGGCCGATGAAGGCCGGGACCACGCGGCCGTCATCGAGACGCATGCGGGGACCGTAGGTGTTGAAAATGCGGACGATCTTCGTGTCGAGACCGTGGGCGCGGTGGTAGGCCATGGTGGCCGCTTCGGCATAGCGCTTCGCCTCATCATAGCAGGAGCGCACGCCGATCGAGTTCACGTTGCCCCAATACTCCTCGCGCTGGGGATGGATCTCCGGGTCGCCATAGACTTCGGACGTGGAAGCCACGAGGTAGGTCGCCTCCTTCTTCAGCGCGAGATCGAGCGCATTATGCGAGGCATAGGAGCCCGCCTTCAGGGTTTCCACCGGGATCTGCACGTAGTCGATCGGGCTCGCCGGGGAGGCCATGTGGAACACGAAGTCCACCGGACCCGCCACGTCGAAGGGCTCGGACACGTCGTGCTCGATGAATTCGAAGGCCGGATTGTTCCCAAGATGGGCGATGTTCCGTGCGTGGCCGGTGACGAAATTATCGAGGGCGACGACACGCAGACCGTCCGCCAGCAAGCGATCGATCAAATGGGAGGGGACGAATCCTGCACCGCCAGTGACGACGGCGGTTTTGCCTTTCAGGTCTTGGATCGGCTTCATGTTTTCTTTTCAGGGGGGAGGGTTCAAGCATGCTGCCGCCCTTGGTCGATTGTCCGCGGAGCGGGCAAAACCAGCGTCAGTGCTTGAAGGGTATGGCGTTCGGGCGGCTTCATCCGGAGCGCCTCGGCGGGGTGATGGATTGAAATATTGTTAGCTTGTTCAATCCGAAATGAACAAATCGGGCAACCGCGATCCATCAGGGCAGTGGCTTGCGGGGAAGAAGGAGGGAAAACAGGTCCACTTCGATAACCTGCTCTCTTCCAAGAAATTCGAGCAAAACCTTCACCCGTTCCCGGGCAGGAAGGACCTCGACCACGGTCGCCCGCACGCCGCCGAGCGGTCCGTGCGCGAGTTCAACCTCCTCACCCTCGGTGATGCGGGGACCCACGGTGAGGACCTCTTCCGCCCCCTGCCGGGCAACCTCCTGCCGCAGCACTTCCACGAAATCATCCGGCACGGCGGGCACCTTGTCGCCGAAGCGCACGAGCCCGCGCACCCCTTGACTGTACATCACCGCGCGCTCCTCGGTCTCGAGCAGGAAACGGGCGAGCACATAGCCGGGAAAAAGCGCCTCGACCCACCAGACCTTCCCCCGCCGCGTCGCTTTCCGGTAACGCAGCATGGGGCAGAAAACCTCCACTCCCTCCAGTTCCCGGAGGTGCGCCGCAGCGATAGCCTCCCGTTTGGTCTGCGTTTTCAGGCAGTACCAAGCGACTTCACTGGGGGTGCGGTCGATCATTGCCCGAGAACTTTCTGGAGGAGCGGCAGCACGAACTTTCCGCGCCCGATCCAGTATTGGAGCTGTTTCACCCGGGCGTCGTAGAACTCGCGCCGGGCAGAATCCGTCTCCTGTGCGGCGATGCCGAGCAAGTTGCTCACCTTGGAAGTGCCGCTTTCCAAGTGCGGCCGCACCTGCTCGCGGATGAAGCCGCCGACGAGCCGCTTCAGCTCCATATCCGCCTGGAAGTAGCTGCGCCGGGAGTTCTCGACCTCGGTTTCCCGCACCGCGCCGAGGTCGCGCAGAGCACGGAGTCCCTGGCTGGCAGAGCCCTTGCTGATGCCCAGGCGGCCCACGAGATCATCCAGCGCCAGCGGCTCCGGAGAAATAAACAGGAGGCCGTAGATTTCCCCGATCGAGCGCGGCAGGCCGAGGACCTTCACGCCATCGACGAAAAACTGGATGACCTGCGTTTCGACAGGACCCAGCATGGGGAAATCGCGGATATCCTCCTCTTCTTCGCGCACCGGGGGCACGCCTGCGTGATAACTTGGATGTCCAAAGTGTTCAATCTCAATTGAACGAACACGGTTTGCACGGCCCTTCGGGAGAAATCGATCAGGAGACGACCCCGCGGTCGGTGAGATGCCGGAGCCAGCGGTTGAAATCGAGTTCGGGACTGTCGATCCGTGCTATTTCCGCCAATTCCTCTTTCGTCCGGGAGCCGTCCATCGCCGCAAGCAACCGCTCGTGCCCTGCCGGAAAATGGCAGCTGACGTGGCGGGCATCGACCACCGGGAGTCCATTCGCCGCGAAATAGAGGTTCAGGGGAGAAAGGGCCGGAGAATCCGGCGGCTCCGGGGAGATTTCGACGCCGTCCGCCCGAAGTTCGATCCCGCCCAAGCGGGCTGCCTGAAGAATCCAGCCTGCCAGCTCACGGGAATGCTTGGTCGGCTCCCAGCCGCCGCTCAGCCGTTCCGCGGTCCGCTCCATGAGCTCTCTCACTGGCACACAGGAATTTCCGGAATCCGCAAGGACCTGCCGGAACGTTGAAATCAGGGGCCATTCCCCGGCAGCGCTTGGCAGCTCCACATCCCCGTGCCCCGCGGCAAATTGGAGAACCACCGCCGTGGTCGTTCCATCCTCGACCGGCGCATCCTGGCGGCAAAAGAGGCTGACCCGGTGGGTGCGGCCCGAGAGCAGATCCAGCGTCTGCTGGAGCAAAATCGGGTCCACCGCCAGCGGGGCGAGTCGCTCCAGCGCGGCGGGATCGACTCCGTCCGGCAGATTGTCGCGGAGATTCGCCTCACCCAGATAGCGCAGGCCCCGCCGGGCGGCCCAACTGACGACTTGGCCGAAATAGACCGCGTCGCAAACCGGCGCGAAATCATCGAAGGGCAAGATCTCCGGGCCTTTCCTGACCATCTCCTGGCAGACCGCCTGCAGGTTCACCGCATGGGCCGTGTTCGATCCCGCCATTTCCGCCAACGAGGCGGCGACTGACTCGACGGTACCGCCCAAGCCCTCGGCGGCGGGATTTCCCGCCAGCGCCCGGATCAAGGGGACCACGTCCCGCTTCAGTGACCAGCCCGGCAAGGTATTGTAACTGATGCACGCGATGCCGGATTCCGAAAGCAGCTGCCCACACAAGTCGAGAACCCGGGACTTCATGGTATCCGGCACCCAGGAGAAGATCCCGTGCACAATCAGGTAATCGCAGGGATGAGAGGGACGCCAGTGCTCCAGATCGGCGGTCTCGAAAAGAACGTTCTCCAAGCCAGCCTCCCATGAAGCTCTCCGGGCGTTCCGGATCGCCGTGTCGGAGTAATCGAGCCCCATGAAATCGCTGTCCGGATAGCGCGCCGCGAGGGACAGCAAGTTATGCCCCGAGGCACAGCCCAGCTCAATGACCCGGCACGCCTGTGGCATGGGCAGGCGCTGGAGTCCGGCGAGCCGCGCGGTCACCGCAATCCGGGCGGGATCTGTCACCGGATGGCTCAGTGCGGGATAGCGCTCCTCCGAGTATAGGTCGCGGACCGGGTCGTTCATGCGTTCCCTCTCTCTGCCTTATTCGCTGCTGACGGCAAACCGGGAAAAGCGTCCGGATCGAAAAAAGCCTTCCTGCAGGCTGAGGATGGCATGGCAGCACCATCGCGGCCCCGCCGTTTTGGTAGGAACAGGGTCTTCCGATCCGGCGATCGGGCTTGAGGGCAGACCCGAAGCGCAGCTTGTTCCCAAGATCATCCGCGAGCGCGTTTCCCGTAAGACACGCGGGGCACGCTGCCGCCACGAGCGGATCCTCGCGGAAATCACCGCCGCGTGCTTCCGCGATAGCTGCCGCACCTATGACAGCCCCGCCTGCGCATCGACCTGCGCGAGCGCATCGTCCGCTTGATGAAGGAAGCGGGCCTGCGTCCCAATCAAAAGCGCCGCTCCTTGCCGAAGACCACCGACATTACCTATGTCCCCACCGAGGGCTGGCTCTACCTAGCCGCGGAAATGGACCTCTTCAGCCGCCGCATCGTCGGCTGGCAGGCCTGCGACCACATGGAGAGCGGGGGGCGGCTCCGCGGCCTGATCCACCACAGCGACCAAGGCAGCCAATTCGCAAGCCACGGATTCACCGGCAAGCTCGCCGGCCCGGGCATCAGCCCGAGCATGAGCCGTCGCGGCAACTGCTACGACAACGCGGCGATGGAATCCTTCTGGGCAACCCTCAAAGCCGAATGCTTCCACCGCCAGCTGCCGGCGACTCGCGGCGGGGCCGGACGATGATCTTCGACTACATCGAGGGCTTCTACAACCGCTGCCGCCGCCACAGCTCCCTGGGCTACCTTCCGCCGGAGCAATTCGAAACCCGCTTCATCAGCTCGAAGGCCTCCCAAGCCCCATGATCGGTGTCCGCATTTTCGGTCGACATCAAGTGGTCCAGATCCTCGTCCCCTTGATACGGGCGAAGGGCAGGTATGTAGACAGCACCTCGTTGGGATGAATTATTGCCCCGTCCCTCATAGGACTTCGCCCATGGCCGTTCCTCTCCCGGCCACTCGTTGGCAGGCCACAGGTTCTCCTCCTCCATGGCATGGATCTTGGCCAACCCTCTGTCCTTGTAGAGACATCGATAGATGACGGTCCGTCCCAACCACATGAGAAGCGGGATTGCGTTGCGGCGCAGCGGTTCCTTTTCGTGCTAGTCGTCGTTGAGACAGGTCACCTCGTCCTTGAAGCGCACCCGGGCGTTCGGCGTCTGGCTGAGGCAGGTCTCGGCGTTGGGGTGTGGATAATCGCTGTCGGCCATCAGCCCTCTAGGTTCTGGCCCATGGGGGCTGCTGCAGTTCCTCGTCGCAGTCGTCCGGCGGCTTATTGGCCTAGGACGCCCGGGAGATCGGACGGGGCCACGGACCTTCCCGGCATCTTCACCTCGTCGGACCGCCAATCCGCGGGCTGAAGGCAAGGACGGAACCGGGCGAAGCCATGGCAGTCCGCTATTCCTGAACACCGATCCTCCTTCGTTTCCTTGCATCGATACCCCGCGCGCTCAACAAATCTGAGGATCTCGTCGTTCGGAGCTCTTACCGGAGTTCAAGATTGAGGAACTAGTCAGGATCTCCGGGTTTCAGTAACTGCCAAGCTTCCAATCCGTGAGCGTGGGCCAGCCGCATAATGGTCGAGAGCCTCAGATCCTTTTTCAGCCCGAGTTCAACCGCTTGGTAATACTTGTAGGAGATGTTCGAGGCTTCCGCGAAGGCTTCTTGGGTCATCCCGCGCTCCAAGCGGAGCGCTCTCAGGCGCTTGGCGAGTTCCGGGACGGTTGGCCTCTCCATTTTGGCCATCCTAATTAGAAGGAATTTTTCCGCCTTTACACCCCACTAACGGTAGTGCTGTTCTTCTAGTTGTGAGGGACGTCGATCCCCCGAATCCGGTATGAACTGGTACTATTGTCGCGATGGGAAGGTGGTGGAAGGGCCGCTTGAAGAGGGCGTTCTTTTGGCAATGGCAACCGCCGGCGAACTGCCACAGACCGCCATGGTGGCGGTGGCTGGCAGTCAGGAATGGAAGTCGTTGAGACAGGCTTTTCCGAGCTCTCTGCCTGCCTCTCCGTTAGTTTCTCCGCCCCCCCATTCTCCAAAGGCGAGCGAAGTAAGCCATGCGAAGAAGTCGTGGTTCGCCAAATTAGGCATGTTGCGGAAGGTGGCGGTCGTGGCCGGAGGCGGTTTTGTAGCGCTGATCCTTCTTGGAATTGCCGGGGGAGGAAGGGCCGGAGCGCCAGCCTCGGAGACCTCGCCTCAGCGATCCGAGGCAGCACCACAGGTGAACGAAGAGGCAATCTTCCGCGAACTGGACCGCATGACCCCGAAGAACCCATATCCCTGCCCTATATGCAAGGGGAGCGGGGAACTTGCCAACACGCAGCCCCGCAGTCCTCTGGAGAACCAAGGAGCCTACGGTGATTCCAACAGGTGTGAGACCTGTTACGGCAAGGGAACGATCCGCACTCAATCCGGATTCGAAACCACCTGCCCGACGTGTTCAGGTCTGGGGAACAAGAAGACCAGCCCATGTTCGAAATGTGGCGGATCTGGCCAAGTCTGGGGTTACTAAGGCGCGCAAGAAGGTGACGATTAGTGCTATAAACCATTGAGGGAGTCCATCCCTCCAACCGGCGCATATTGCCGGCGAACCGAGCAAAGACCCCTGCCTCCAACAAGAGGCCGGGGTCTTCGCTTTCCTGAATCCAACCTCAACCGGCCATGGCCATCAAACTGATCGCAAACTACTCCAAACGGCTCGGGCTTCCGGGCTACTCAAGCCACCAGTTCAGCATCGAGATCGAAACTGAACTCGTCACCACCGACGACGTCGCAGCCGAGTCGGCGCGCATCTACGAGCTGCTCCAAGGCAACGTCGACGAGCAAATCAAGCAGACCGGCTTCGTTCCCCCCGGAGACTACGGCATGGATGAAATGCCCTCCTCGGCCCACACGGGGTCACGCCCTCCCGAGCAAACCGCATGGAAGTGCTCCGACAAGCAGCGGGAGCTGATCGCGAACCTTGTCGCCGAGCATCACCTTGACAAGGCGGAGGTAGAGAGGCTTGCCGTCGAACGCTTCGGCAAAGGGGTTCGTCAGCTCAACAAGGTGGAGGCCTCCGGTCTCATCGACGAGCTTCTCGAGGCCCATGGTGGCCAATCCCGCCCTGCCTCCAACACCCGGCGCTCCGCCTACGCGGGAGCAAATGGCAACGGAGGAGGTCGCCGATGATCGCACTCGCCCTTCAGCAAAAGTCGGAGTCCTTGCCCCTCCCGGTATCCCTCAGCCCTGCCGCGGTGAAGTCCTACCTCTCCTGCTCGCTGCGGTGCTACTTCGAGCGCGTGGCGGAGTGCCGGAAAATGGCCACGGGGGAGAAACCCCCGTCGCTCGAACCGGTGCACCTGGTGGAAGCCAAAGTGCCCCAGATCACCCGGCTGTCCTCTTCCCCAACGGACGGGAAGCGGAAGGACTGGGTAGTGCGCCTAATCGACATCTCCATGACGGGGATTTCGGAAGGGCGTTTGCACCCGCAGCCCGGCACGACTGGCATGAGCCGCCAGTTCCGAATCGAGTGCAAGCGCTGGCCGAGCGTGATGACGGAAACGAGGGCGGCAGCATGAAACGCCTGTCATCCCTCCTGGGCCAATCCGGGTTCGCTCTCCTAGCTTCCTCCTGCGCCCGACACGTGGGAGTGCCGCTACCGCCCGATCTCGAACCGGTCGGAGAAGGGCTCAAGGTCATCGGATTCGCCCTCGTCGGCGCGGCCGTGATCCTGAGCGTCGGTCGCTTCGTCCGCTGAACCCGATACGAACATGAATCCCCAGCCTTACTACCAGGCCTTCGGTGTACTTTCGTTCGGGGCGCTCTGCCTCTACCTGACCGGCGACTTCTGGTTACCCCTGGTGGTGGCGGCACTCGTGATCATCGGACTCGTCACCATCACCCGGAAAAAGTAGCCATGCCACCCACCCTGTATTCGCCGCGCTTGTCCACGACCTCGTGCGCCAGCTCTACCGGGAGGCAAAGAGGCGCGGCATTCCGATGACCCGGCTTGCCGATCAACTCCTCCGGCAGTCCTTGCCGGAGGAGATAGCCTCCACCTTTGAACCCCAACCCTCCGGTTCGCCCCGGCGAATCGTTGCCTGAATCCGCGGAAGCAAATGCTTCACCTGCCGCACCCGCCCGGTCCCGTGACTCGGCGGGTGTTTTGTTCCCAATCCCAACAACCACCACCAATATGTCCTATAACCAGTATAACCTTCCATTACTCGAAGCCGTGTGCCGCCGCGGCGTCCTCTGTGCCACCAGTGTCCGCTACTGGCGGGGCTGCAAGCGGCTGAATGCCGAGGATCTCGGTCTTGATCCGGCCAACGTCAGTGAACGCCTGATCCAACTGGGCCACAAGCGCCTTGTGCCCCGCGAGGCGTTGGCTCCCTTCAGCCTGATCGAATCCCGCGCCCATTCCTTGGTGGAGAGCTGTACTTTTCCCTTCCTCGGGGGAATCGCCCGCTTCGTACCCAATCCGCGGCTGGAAGCACTCAACGATGGCCTCGACCGCCTGAAGGAGGAATTCCGTCTGTCAGTGCTCGACTTCGCCGCTGGCTACGGCCCGCTCCGTGACCAAGCCTTGGCAGAGTGGCGGGAAGCCGCCCGCCAGCTAAACGGAAGCTCCGAAAGCCTGCTCGTTACCATCGAACAAGCCTTTCCTCCGCACGGCGACATCGCACGGCGCTTCGGTTTCGAGTCGAAGTTCTTCCAAGTAGCCGCCCCGGAGAGCCTCCGGCTGGAGGTTTCGGAATCCATCGACCAGATGGAGATTGCCGACCAACGACGCCGTATCGCGGAGGACGCCCACCGCCGCCTCCAGTCCGACCTCGACGGCTTCATCCGTGAAAGTGTCACCACGCTCCGGGAAGAGACTGCCCGCCTGGCGGCAGACGTGCTCGCGACCATCGACGGCAGCGAGGGCGGCGTCCACCAGCGGACGCTCAACCGGCTGACAACCTTCATCGACAGCTTCCGCTCCTTGAACTTCGCCGAGGATGCCCAGTTGGAAACCACCCTCGGGCGCTTCCGCGAGCAGTTGCTCACCCGGAGCGCCAAAGACTACCGCAATGACCGGACGGCCATGCAAAGCCTTCGTGAGGGACTCGACCGCTTACATGCGAACGCCGTGGCCATGGTCCGCACTGAGGGCCGCGAAGTGCTGGCCCGCTTCGGCCAACTGGGTAACCGGAAGCTGGCGGTTGCCAGTTGAGCCCCCTGACCCCGGATGAAGCTCACACTCTACCCGGACCTTAGTCCTTTCCCCCATAGAGCCATCCATCCCCGACCCGCCTGACTCCGCCCCAACTGGCCATCCTATCCAATCACCATCACCCAAACCACAAAAGCCACCACCACTACCCGACAAGCCGAACTGCATCCTCGCACCCGCACGAAGGGCGGCTCCAGTCACGGAGCCGCCCTTCATGCACCCCTAGATCCCAATCCCAAATATCAACAACACCAGTCCAATGTCGCATTTCACTACCATCCAGACCCAGGTCAAAGATCTCGAAGCCCTCCGCGACGCGTGCGCCGAGATGGACCTCATGCTTGAAGCCGGGATCATGTGCCGGGGCTATGGGGGCACCAACCGCACCGCCTTCCGCATCATCCGTCTCAAGGGCCCTTACGACATCGCCGTCGATCCATCCGCTGAGGAGGATGGCAGCTATGCACTGACCACCGACTGGTGGGGCGGGCACGTTGAGCGGGAGGTCGGTGCCGGCTACGGCCGCATTCTTCAAGCGTACGGCGTCCACAAGGCGATTCACGAGGCCCGCATCCGGGGGCTCCGTTTCAGCCGCCAGGTCGAGGCCGACGGTTGCATTCTCCTTACTTTGGAAGGAGGCGCGCTGTGAGCGGCAGGAAGATCCTTGTCCGGGTGTCGCCCAACGGTGAGATCCAGGTGGAAGCCTTGGATTTCCAAGGCAAAGGCTGCGAAGCCGCCACCCAAGCGATTGAGCAAGCCCTTGGCAACCGGACCGGTCGCATCCTCAAGCCGGAACACCGGCATGCCGGCGTCGCGGTCCAGCAACAGCAGACCCTTGGCGGATCATGAGAACCACGCTCCGCTTCGACCAACGGGGAGGCATCCAATGCCTCTACACCGAGGCCGTCGATCTCCGCTCGCTTGGACGGCTTCAGGTCGTCCGGGCGACCACGATCGACTTCGTCCCCGAAGAGCAGCTTTGGAGGGTCCGCTTTGCGACCTCCGGCAAGCTCCTCTTCTCCACCCCTTCCCGCGAGGCCTGTCTCGCGTGGGAACAAGCCAACCTCCAACCCGGCACCACCATGCCGGTTCAACCCAACCCCAAATCGACCATGAAGAAAGCAATACTAGCCATCATCATCCTCGTTATCGTCATCTCCGTTGCCTGTGGTCCCTATCGTTCGAAACTCCGCTCTGAACTCCAATCCATCGACGCGGAACTTGTCCAGATCCGGGCCGTTGCCGAACAATGCCGGGCTCAAATGAACCAGGCGGAGTTCGACGCGTTCATCGGATCGTTTGCTGCGGGTTACGGTGCTGTTGCCGGTGACTACCAGCTCGCCGGTGATGGCGCCGGCACCGCGGTTGATTCGGCCTTCCGGTACGATGCCTCAAGCACTTCGCTGGAACAGCTCAAGCAGCGCCACGACCAGCTTGCCAAACGGCGGGCGGAAATCGTGTCCCGGCTGGACTGAGGCCACAACCTAGCCAAGCCCCGCCTCTCTTTCGAGGGGCGGGGCTTTCTCTTTCTCCAATACTTCAACCTCATCATGAATCTCACTACCTACCTGCGGGCCGGCTATCCCGGCCTTGTCCTCGTCACCCCTGAAGAAGCACGCGCTGAGGCCGAACTTGCTGCTGCATGCTCCGAACTCCAGCGTCACCTCCACGCTTGGTCTTCTACCGACGGCCTCGTGGACATCCTGGCCGGGAGCTCCGTCGCCTGTTCGGATCCACTGGAAGCTCTTGTGCATTTGGAATCCCTTTTCCTCCAAGTTGGGGAACGCCATGTGGTCATGCTGCGCGACCTCCAGATGCACCTCGAGCAAAACGATCCGGTGCTGGTGCGCCGGCTCAAGGACCTGCTTCGCCTCGCCAAGGGTGCTGGACATGCGCTGGTGCCCACCGGTTGCCGCTGCAAGCTGCCACCTGAACTCGAACACGAACTCGCCGTCGTTGATCTTGACCTGCCGGACACCGTCCGACTCGGGGAAGTACTCGACGGCATTCTCCAGTCTGCCGGTCAGGCGACAGATGATGCCCCCCTCCGTGAGAGCATTGTCCACGCTGCACTCGGTCTCACCACCATGGAGGCGGAGAACGCGTTCGCCCTGTCGCTGGTTGAAGCCGGCCACATCGACCCCTCCTTCGTCGCCCAAGAAAAGGCTCGGACGCTGAAACGTGGCGGGCTAGTAGAGGTGATCGAGGTTAAGGCTGGTCTTGGTGATATTGGTGGGCTGGAGGCCCTTAAGCACTGGCTGGCCCAGCGCCGGCCCGCCTTCGGTGCTGCCGCAAGGGACTACGGATTACCGGTACCGAAGGGGTTGCTGATCGTCGGGATACCCGGCACCGGCAAAAGCCTGACGGCCAAGGCGACCGCCAGTGTCCTGCAACTGCCCCTGCTACGCCTCGACATGGGCCGCGTCTTCGGCGGCATCGTCGGCCAGAGCGAGGCCAACCTGCGCTCGGTCATCCGCACCGCCGAGGCCATCGCCCCCTGTGTCCTCTGGATCGACGAGATCGAGAAGGGCTTTGGAGGTAGCGCGGGAAGCGCCAGTTCAGATGGAGGCACCTCGTCCCGGGTCTTCGGTAGCTTCCTCTCCTGGATGCAGGAGAAAGGGAAGCCGGTGTTTGTGGTCGCCACGGCCAACGACGTGAGCCAGCTCCCGCCGGAGTTCCTGCGCAAGGGAAGGTTCGACGAGATTTTCTTCGTCGATCTGCCCGATGCGAAGGAACGTGCCGCGATTTGGGAGATCGTTATCGCCCGTCACCGCCGCGATCCCCAGTCGTGCGACCTTGCCGCACTGGCCAATGCAACAGAAGGGTTCACCGGAGCCGAAATCGAAGGCGCCTACCGCGAAGCACTCCACGAGGCATTTGCCGAAAAACGGGAGCCAACCGCAGAGCACCTCAGGACCGCTATCGCCTCGACCACCCCGATTTCCAAGCTGATGGAGAAGCGGGTCGATGCTTTGAGGAAGTGGTCGACTGGCCGGACCCGCGCCGCAGCCGTCCCGGACGCTAGGACTACACCGCCGGGCGGCCGCCCGGCGCGTCGCGCTCAATCACTAAACTGACCTCCCGACCCTCGACGGGAGCAGGCCGATCCACGCAGTCCGAACCACGATTCTGACCGGAGACAAGCCGCTGGTCTTCGAGTAGGCACCATTGCTGCATCAAGCTGCGGCATATCAGCGCGGGAAAGGCCCCGTTCGCAGGAGGCTGCGGCGGGGCCTCTTTCCGCATAGAGGTCGTCTTTCTTTTACCTATTCGATCACGACTCGGATCGCCATTGAAGCCGCACGGTCCCGGTGCTTACGACTACGGCGAAGGTGCAGCCCTGTCACCTACCGGGCTGTCTTGGCAGCGGCAAGTCTTCCGTGGAGGCCATCCAGAAAGCCTTCTGGCTGACTGGCAGCGCGGCAAGTAACTCGGCCCCTGCGAGCGCCTCGTGGTATGGAAGAAGCCGCGCAAGCTAGCCCCGGCCGGAAGTCGCCTCGGCGTGGAGGCCTGCCGGCGACGCTTGCCGTGCGATGCATCCGCTTTGGTTATGAGAACCGAGGCGGGGAAAAGAGCGAGATGAAGTAGTGGCCCTTCGCCTTCCCCGGATGCTGGCGGCAGAGTAAGCGCTCCGCCTGGCACCTGTTGACGCTGACGCTTCAACCCGCGAATTGCAGCGAGTCCGCGGCTTGGCCCGCGGGCTGCCAGTTGGCCGGCAATAACGACTCTATGGAGGAGGCTTCATCACGGGCACCTCCGCCAACCGGGGAAGAGCCGGTCCGCTGCCGCGGCGGCGCTTTTGCACCAATGTGGCGAAGGTCGGATACTTGAGGTCGTGCTGGCGGCAGAAAGCCATGTCTGACTGCCCGCTTTGCTCGAAGGGGTCCAAGAGCGCGTCCCGCTGGTCGGCTGCCACCAGGACCCGGCCCTTAGTATCGGAGCGGATCTGCCGGGCCGCCTCCCCGGCAGGATCTACGATAGAGGTCATTCATGCCTATCTATCACCTCTCTCGTGGATCCGGGAACGGGTGCTCCATGGAGCGCTTACGTCGTTTCCGCCATAGTCCCCAACAGTACGACGGATACGCCTCCTTGAATAGAAGGCGTCAGGCTTACCGCTTACCAATCACC